>Ga0206117_100477_pt1 | contig 40809 bp, 36 predicted proteins | sample 3A5Ametagenome_FD_177997 | JGI IMG/M metagenome (GOLD analysis project Ga0206117, IMG submission 177997) | Enriched microbial communities from leaf-cutter ant dump, University of Wisconsin, Madison, United States - 3A5A | ecosystem: Environmental > Terrestrial > Nest > Insects nest > Nest dump... | reverse complement strand
AAAAGAGAATCAAAAAACACATGTTCCAATGCACCCGGAGCAGTTTTTGCGCTCAAATTATTTGAAGCTACCAAAGACAGCACTTACTTTCAACAAGGTAAAAGCCTGTATGAATGGACAAAAAAACACCTGCAAGACCCTTCCGACTATTTGTACTTTGACAATATAAGGCTGGACGGAAAAATAGGTGAGGCTAAATTTCCATACAATAGCGGGCAGATGCTACAATCTGCATCTTTGTTATATAAGCTCACAAAAGACAAGGCTTATCTTACCGATGCCCAGAACATAGCAAAATCTGCATATAATTATTTCTTTACAGATTTTACGACTTCTGACGGGCAACAATTCAAGCTGTTGAAGAAAAGTGATGTGTGGTTTATTGCTGTTATGCTGAGAGGATTTGTTGAATTATATCATTTGGATAATGACAAAACATATATAGATGCTTTCCAAAAAAATATGGATTATGCATGGAACAACATGCGTGAAGGCAACGGACTGTTCAATACAGACTGGAGCGGAAAGCAAAAAGATGAGAAAAAGTGGTTGCTTACACAAGCCGCAATGGTAGAAATGTATGGCAAGCTTGCATCTATCAATAAATGAAAAAATCAACATAAAGAAGATATGAAAAGAAAGAAAAACATTGGATTATGCGCCGTAGCGGCTGCAACATTATTAATGGGAGGAAAAGCCGTGGCTCATGACATGACTATCCGAAAGGATAATACCGTGGTAAGCTATAACGTTCCTACCGACTTTAAAAGCAACCGTCCACACGTTGATCAAAGATTATTCAAATCGAAGGCTGTAGAAAGTGAGATAGTACGGATTAAGAAAATGATTAAAAATCCGAAACTGGCATGGATGTTCGAAAACTGTTTTCCAAATACGCTGGACACCACTGTCCGCTATCGCAAAACCAACGGTAAAGACGATACTGTAGTCTACACCGGAGATATACACGCCATGTGGCTTCGCGACTCAGGTGCTCAGGTGTGGCCTTATGTGCAATTGGCAAACAGTGATCCCGAACTGAAGGCAATGCTTGCCGGAGTTATCCGCCGACAATTTAAATGTATCATTATCGACCCATACGCCAATGCTTTTCTTGATCCGCACGACCCGAATCCCGATCACCAATGGATGAACGACATGACGGATATGAAGCTGGAGTTACACGAGCGCAAATGGGAGATCGACTCACTTTGCTACCCAATTCGTCTGGCATACCATTACTGGAAAACAACAGGAGATGCAAGCATTTTTGATGAAGAATGGCTGCAAGCGATCGAACTGGTATTACAAACGTTCCACGAACAACAACGTAAGAATGGTAATGGCCCGTACAAGTTCCAACGTAAAACAGAGCGTCAACTGGATACAATGAATAACGACGGATGGGGCAACCCTGTCAATCCTGTAGGACTTATTGCATCGGCTTTCCGCCCGTCGGACGACGCCACAACATTTCAGTTTTTAGTTCCATCTAACTTTTTTGCTGTTACTTCGTTAAGAAAAGCAGCCGAAATATTGGCAACAGTAAACAAGAAACCTGAGTTAGCAGAAAAATGTAGAAATTTGGCACAGGAAGTTGAGACAGCCTTAAAAAAATATGCTATCTTTAACCATCCTAAATACGGTCAGATCTATGCCTTCGAGGTCGATGGATTTGGAAACCAGTATTTTATGGATGATGCCAATGTGCCCAGTTTATTGGCAATGCCCTATTTAGGAGATATGGATGCTAATGACCCTATCTATCAGAACACACGAAAATATGTGTGGAGTAAAGATAATCCATATTTCTTCAAAGGAACAGCAGGGGAAGGTATTGGTGGTCCCCATATCGGATATGATATGATATGGCCTATGAGTATCATGATGAAAGCATTCACTAGCCGTGACGAAAAAGAAATTCAGACATGTATAAAAATGCTTATGGATACCGATGCCGGAACAGGATTTATGCACGAATCGTTCAATAAAGACAACCCTGAAAAGTTTACCCGCGCATGGTTTGCATGGCAAAATACACTTTTTGGTGAATTGATCTTAAAGCAGGTAAACGAAGGCAGAATTGATATGTTAAACGCAATAAAATAAACCTTTAATGAAAAAGAATCTAAAGCTCCTGATTGCAGTTTCCGTTATTTTAGCCTTTTTAGCAAGTGCTTGTGGCAGTTTTTCAAAAAGTACAAAGATCGTAAAAACTCAATGCGAGTATTTAGATTCCCCTATAGGTATCGATGCCGAACATCCGCGCTTCACATGGGTGTTCGGTAGTGATACTGAAAATTTCAGGCAAGAAGCTTACCAGATACAGATAGCCAGCAGCGAAGAACTACTTGCTTCGGGCAAAGCGGATATATGGACTTCCAACAAAATAGAAAGCACAACTCCCCGTACCATATACAACGGAGGTACAAAACTATCTTCACATACCCGTTACTATTGGACTGTGACAGTATGGGACAAGCAAGGAAAAACCCACACATCACCTGTCAGCTATTTCGAAATGGCTAAAATGTCGAAAGCGGATTGGCAGGCAAAATGGATCACAGATTCGCACGACAAAGAATTTGAACCTGCGCCATTATTCAGAAAAGAATTTAAGACTACAAAGAAATTAATATCAGCCCGTGTCTATGTAAGCGGCACAGGATATTACGAGATGTTTATAAACGGAAAAAGAGTAGGTGAAAACTTCCTTGATCCGGGTTACACACATTTCGACAAACGTATATTATATGTTACACACGATGTAACATCACTTATCGCCGAAGGAGACAACGCCATTGCGGCAGTTCTCGGAAATGGTTTTTACAACTGCCAGAGCAAAGCCGTATGGGACTTCGAAAGAGCCCGCTGGCGCGAACGTCCTAGTTTGTTGAGCGAACTAAGGCTTGTATACGATGACGGTTCTACCGATATCATATCCACAGACGAAACGTGGAAAACCAACACAGGACCTTACACATATAACAACATATACAGTGGCGACAGATACGATGCCCGCCTCGAAGAAGCAGGATGGAACACTGCCGGATTTGACGACTCTAAGTGGAACAAAGTACAACCGTCAAAAGAACCGGCTCCGATACTGGTTGCTCAGCAAATGCCGGGGATCCGTGCCGTAAAAGAGATCAAGCCAAAATCGGTAAAATCATTCGGAGATAAGATATACCTCTTCGATCTGGGAGAAAACATTGCAGGGGTTTGCCGTTTCTCGGTAAAAGGAGAGGCAGGCACAACATTCAAACTACGCCACGGAGAACTCCTAAAAGCAGACGGACGTCTCCAGCAAGGCAACATCAATGTTTATTATCACCCTGAGAAAAAAGGAGAAGTATTTCAAGAAGATGTTTTCATCCTGAAAGGAACAGGAAAAGAAGAAGAATTTACACCTCAGTTCAGCTATCATGGTTTCCAGTATATAGAAGTGGAAAGTGATCGCCCTGTAACACTTACAGTGGATAATCTGACAGGATTGTTCCTACATACAGATATACCTCAGGTGGGTAATTTTAGCAGTTCAAACAATCTGTTGAACAAGATATGGGCAGCAACAAATCAAAGCTATCAAGGCAATTTGCACAGTATCCCTACCGATTGCCCTCAGCGTGAAAAGAACGGATGGACAGCAGATGCACATGTTGCCATCGACCTGGCATTGCTCAACTTTGATGGAATCACCTTATATGAAAAATGGATGAACGACTTCATCGACAACCAACGTGAAGACGGTGTGATTGCAGGCATCATTCCATCTTCGGGATGGGGATTCGGCGACTGGCCGGGACCTGTTTGGGATGCTGCAATGTTTATTATCCCCAATGCGCTGTACGACTACTATGGCGAGACCCGAAGCATAGAACACCTCTACCCTACTATGGTCAAATATCTGGATTATCTGAAAACAAAAGAAGTAGACGGAGGATACCTGAATTTTGGATTGGGAGATTGGGTATTTTACAAAGCCCAAACACCGAATGATTATACATCAACACTCTATTATTACCACAACTATGTATTGATGTCACGCTTTGCCAAACTCTTAGGGAAAGACGCTACTCCATATCAGCAAAAAGCAGAGCACTTGAAAAAACTGATAAACAACAAGTTCTTCAATGCCGAAACAGGCATTTATGCCAATGGTACTCAAACAGCTCAGGCAGTAGCCCTGTATATGGGAATAGTTCCCGAAGGAAAAGAACAGCTCGTTGCCGACAATTTGCACAAAACCGTCTCGGAAAATAATTACTTTCTCGACTTTGGACTGTTGGGCAGCAAAACCGTTCCTGCTATGCTTACCAAATATGGATATGTAGAAGATGCATACAAAATGGCAACCAAGACCGAAGCTCCGTCGTGGGGTTACTGGGTAGAAACACAGGGATACAGCACCCTTGCCGAAACATGGACACTTAGTCCTGAGTTTCGCGATGCATCTATCAACCACGTATTTATGGGGGATATCAGTGCATGGATGTACAACACATTGGCGGGGATCAATCTCGACAAAGACCAACCCGGATTTCAGAACGTAATCATCAGACCCCATTTTGTAAAAGATCTGCAATGGGTTAAGGGCGAATATAATTCTGTGAGAGGTTTGATAAAATCGGAGTGGAAGAGAGAAGGAGATAAGATAAATCTTTCGGTAACCATTCCTGCCGGATCTACTGCAACGATATATGCAGACAAAGAATACACAGTAGGTTCTGGCGTTCACCAATATGTAATAAAAGAAAATAAATAAGATATAAGCAGGAGATAAATGCCCGTTCAAATCCCTTGTTGGGACAAATAAAACAAACTAAACATTAATCGATAATAAACATGAAACACAACCTATTGTTATTACTATTTCTGAGCATTGCATTCGGTATAAGCGCTCAGAAAAAAGCTGAATTACAATCGCCTAAGGGAGAGATAAAAGTATCCCTTAGTATTTCAGATAAGATATATTACACAATATCTTATAACAATGATGTGCTATTAGAAAAGAATCATTTGAGTTTGAATCTGGGAAATGAAACGCTCGGACTGAACCCCAAACTATCGGGGCAAAAAGCAAACAAAGTAAACGAGGTTCTTACTCCTGTTGTTCCTTTAAAATACTCATCTGTAAAAAATCAATATAATTCACTCCTACTTACCTTCAAAGGAGATTATTCAGTCGAATTCAGAGCCTTTGACGATGGTATTGCTTATCGTTTCATAACCAATAAAAAAGGAGATCTAGAAGTTTTAGGAGAAGATTTTGCTATCAATTTCCCTACAAATTATTTACTTCATTTGCAGCAGCCCGGCGGATTTAAAACTGCTTACGAAGAACCCTATACACACATTGAGAGCAATGAGTGGAAAGCTACAGACCGCATGTCTGTATTACCGATATTGATAGATACAAAGAAAAAATACAAGATACTGATATCTGAATCAGATCTATCGGATTATCCTTGCATGTTCCTTAAAGGCAATGGAGCAAACGGAGTACAATCTACATTTCCAAAAGCCCCGCTCGAATTTGGAGAAGATGGCGACCGTAGCTTGAAGATAGTAAAGGAAGCCGATTATATAGCCAAAACAACAGGCAAAAGAAATTTTCCGTGGCGCTACTTCGTCATTACAAAAGATGATAAGCAGCTTATAGAAAATACAATGACATACAGACTGGCTACTAAGAGTCAACTGCAGGACGTATCGTGGATCAAGCCGGGACAAGTTAGTTGGGAATGGTGGAACGAGGCATCGCCTTATGGTCCGGATGTGAATTTCGTAGCCGGATTCAATCTTGAAACCTATAAATATTACATCGATTTTGCATCCAAATACGGTATCGAATATATTATTATGGACGAAGGTTGGGCAAAAAGCACACGCGATCCTTATACTCCAAATCCGAAAGTAGATGTACATGAACTTATCCGCTACGGAAAAGAAAAGAATGTAGGCATCATACTATGGCTAACGTGGTTAGTGGTAGAAAACAATCCCGATATATTCAAAACATTCAGCGAATGGGGTGTTAAAGGTGTTAAGATCGACTTTATGGATAGAAGCGACCAATGGATGGTGAACTACTACGAACGCATAGCCAAAGAAGCTGCAAAATACAATATTCTTGTTGATTATCATGGCTCGTTCAAGCCTGCGGGAATCGAATACAAGTATCCGAATATCCTTTCGTACGAAGGAGTAAGAGGCATGGAACAAATGGAAGGCTGTACCCCTGAAAACAGTGTCTATTTTCCATTCATGCGCAATGCTGTAGGCCCTATGGATTACACGCCGGGAGCAATGATCAGCATGCAACCCGAAAGATACTGTGGTCATCGCCCTAACTCGGCAAGCATAGGAACCAGAGCTTACCAGTTGGCACTGTTCGTTATTTTCGAAAGCGGACTTCAAATGTTGGCAGACAACCCTACCTTGTATTACAGAAATGAGGATTGCACCAAATTTATCACCGATGTGCCTGTTACATGGGACGAAACCCGTGCACTGGAAGCCAAAGCGGGAGAATATGCGCTTGTAGCAAAACGCAAAGGCAATAAGTGGTATATAGGCGGTATGACAAATAACACAGAAAGGCAACTTGAGATAAGCCTTGACTTCCTCAATGCCGGAACATCATATAAGATGACTTCGTTCGAAGACGGAATCAATGCCGGACGTCAGGCTATGGACTATCGCAGAAAAGAATCACACGTAAAATCGGGTGATAAGATACAGATAAAGATGGCTAGAAACGGAGGTTTTGCCGCCGTAATAGAATAAGGTGAGTTATTTAGGTAACTCTTTGTAAATAAAGAGCGATATTGGTTACTTAAGGAGCTGTCTGAAAAGGATAGCTCCATGCTTAAACGATCAAAAAGGCAGTCCCTGTTAGAAGAGACAGCCTTTTTAATATCATTGAATGAGGCGATTACTTTTGTATTTCCCTCAACTTGATCTTCGTTAATACCTGTTTGGTATTCAATGGAAAATCGGCATCCATCATCCAAGCATAGAAACTTGGTTCTCTTTTGAGCACCTCTGCCACGGGCTTTCCTTTATGTTTGCCAAAATTGAACACCTCTATACCATTTTCATCTCTGATGATACGACCCGCAAGGTCTACATTGTTGTTGAAGAAAGAGAATTCCGCAGCCAGCTTTTCCATATCGTTTTCCAAATCAGGATACTTGTCCAGCTGAGCTTTCAATACTTCGTAAGTAGCAAGTGTGTCTGCCTCAGCCGAGTGAGCATTATCCAAATTCTTATCGCAATAAAACTTATATGCGGCTTCGAGCGTACGTTGTTCTTTCTTATGGAAAATGATCTGCACATCTATCATTTTACGTTTTGAGAAGTCGATATCCACATCAGCACGAAGAAATTCTTCCGCAAGGAGAGGAATATCGAAACGGCTGGAGTTGAACCCAGCCAAATCACAACCCTCCATCTGATCGGCCAAAGATCTGGCAATCTGCTTGAACGTCGGGCAGTCTTTCACATCTTCGTCGGATATACCATGTATAGCAGTTGCTCCTGCCGGAATTGGCATTTCAGGGTTGATACGTCTGGTCTTCATCTCTTCTTTCCCATTGGGATATACCTTCAGGTAGGATAGTTCTACAATACGGTCTTTCACCGTATCTGTTCCGGTAGTTTCCAAGTCAAAGAATATGAGCGGATTCCTCAGATTTAGTTCCATAAGCTTTTTATTAAAAAACTTTATCATCCCTCTCTTTTACAGAAGAATGATAAAGTTGTCATATATCTATTTTAGTTATCTATTACTTTCCTTAATCGTTGAGCATCATTGGCATAAGCAGCATCAACAAGTCTTCGTTCTCTTCATTTTCGGCAGGAATAATAAGCCCTGCACGTGAAGGGTCTGACAGTTCGAGTGAGATATCAGACGATGGGATATTGTTCAGAATATCGATAAGGAAACTTGATTTGAAACCTATGCTCATCGGTGTTCCTGTATAATCGCATGGAATAGTTTCTTCGGCGGCTGTAGAAAAATCTATATCCTGAGCCGAAACAATAATATTCTTGTCAGACAGTTGCAATCTGATGAGGTTACTTGCCTGATTAGAGAATACCGAAACACGTTTCAATGCATTGAGGAATGACAAACGATCGAGAATTACTTTGTTCGGGTTATTTTGTGGAATTACCGAATTATAATTTGGATAACGACCCTCTATAAAACGGCAAGTCATTGTATAGCTCGACATTTTTATATAGGCATTATTCTCATCGAATTTGATTTCTACTGTTTCAGATTCTTTTGGCAGAATAGCACGAAGTAAGTTTGCCGGTTTCTTTGGCAGAATAAACGAAGCACGTTCTGCTCCCTTTGCCGACAATGTTTTGCAACGTACCAACTTGTGTCCGTCAGATGCCACGAAAGTAAGATCTTCAGTGCTGATATCGAAGTAAACGCCATTCATCACCGGACGAAGCTCGTCGTCTGCACTGGCAAATAGTGTGCGGTTGATACCCGAAAATAAAACCTGAGGCTCGATAGTCAGGCTAACGGCTGTTTCTTTCAACTGTTTAGGTTGAGGATAGTCTTCACCGTTTTGTCCGATAAAGTTATACTTACCGTTATGAAAGAAAATAAATGTCTCCAGATTGTCGCTATTGATCTCAAATGTAAGTGGTTGGTCAGGCAATTCCTTTAATGGATCCAACAGATTCTTTGCATTCACTGCGAACTTTCCGTTACCGTCAGCCTCGTTCACTTCAAGAGAAGTAACCAAACGTGTTTCAGAGTCTGCTGCTGTAAGAGAGAGGGTAGAACCTTCGAGCTCGAGCAAGAAACAATCTAAAATAGGTAATGTATTCTTTGAATTGATCACCTTGCTTATTGCCTGCAAGTGACTTAATAATGCTGTACTGGAAACAACAAATCTCATATTTTCAGTATGTTTAAAGTTTTATTTTCTAATAATATTAATAGAGCAAATATAGTTATTTTTTATTACTTCTGTCACCTTTATTTTGTTATAATCACCATAAAAATGAACTTGTAAACTACCGGCCTATTTTCCTTCCTTTATCAAAAGGTGACAAAAGTGACAGGTATTTTATATATTTTCTACTGTCACTTTTTCTTTTGTTGGGTATAACTAAGTCTTTAATGAAAATAGTTGTCGTATTTTTTCATCGTCATAGGGGATTTGCAATCCCCATTATTTATTTATCATTAACCTTCGGATTGCAAATCCAAAGGGACGAGTATTAACAGCAAGTGGAATAAACATTTGAACATTGCATCTCCCATGGCATCCAACCTTCATGTATTTTTCCCCCTACAGATGTTTTTACTTTTAGCCATTGTCCGTCATAATCAGTAACAACATACACACTAGAACTAACTCCTTCACTGTATACAACTCTACTTTTTATTGAAGGCTCACTATATAGCCGTAAAGGTTGACTTCCATACGCCCGAGAATAAATTCCCAAATGTTTATCTTTTTTTATCCAGCCCTTACCAATATAGCCTTTAATACTATAATAAGCTTCAACCTGAAACATTGAATCATTCTTATTTATTATATTAAAAACGATGAAATCTTCATTGGCAAAATCATGCTTTAATTTTTTCACCACATGCCCACCTGGCTCATCATACAAAAGCTTGCTTCCTTTATAATCAATATCCATAAAAATAGAGACATCTTCTTTTTGTTTTATTTCAAAAGAAAAAGAAGAGGAAACAAACAGTAAATAAACAAGACACAGTAGATATTTTTTCATATACTAAAAATTCTCGTCTTAGGGGATTTGCAATCCCCATTATTTACTTATCATTCCCCTTAGGATTGCAAATCCAAAGGGACGAGTGGAACGATTGTAAACATTTTATACTTTAATCTACATTAAGATAATTTACTTTCTATTTATTAATAGGATCACACTCTCAGCTTTTCTTTCAAGCCCTCAGCTATTGCATCCAAGAAATCTTCTGTATTCAGATAATCACCTCTGTGCATAGTATCGCCATATACTAGCAAAGCAAGGTCTTTTGTCATTTTCCCTTTCTCTACCGTTTCTATGCAGACCTCTTCCAGCTTCCTGGAAAAATCAACGAGCGCCCAATTTTCATCCAGTTTTCCTCTGTGAGACAATCCTCTTGTCCATGCAAAGATTGAGGCTATAGGGTTTGTTGATGTTTCTTTCCCTTGTTGATGTTGGCGATAGTGACGTGTCACTGTTCCGTGAGCAGCCTCAGCCTCCATCGTCTTGCCGTCAGGGGTAAGCAATACGGAAGTCATTAATCCTAACGAGCCAAAGCCCTGTGCTACTGTATCGGATTGAACATCTCCATCGTAATTCTTACATGCCCAAACAAAACCGCCATTCCACTTCAAGGCGGCAGCAACCATATCATCTATCAGACGATGTTCGTAGGTAATGCCTGCTTTTTGGTATGCTTCCTTATAATCTTTTTCATATACTTCCTGAAAAATATCTTTGAAGCGTCCGTCGTAAGCTTTCAATATAGTATTCTTTGTAGAAAGGTACAATGGATATTTCTTTTGTAACGCGAGTTTGAAACACGAATGAGCAAATCCATAGATAGACTCATCGGTGTTGTACATTGCCAAGGCTACACCATCCCCATTATAATCGTACACGGTATGGGTTTGAGGCTCTCCCCCCTCGGGTGTGTAAGTAATAGTAAGCTTCCCTTTTCCTTTTGTAACAAAGTCAGTCGCTTTATACTGATCGGCGTGCGCATGACGCCCTATAATGATTGGCTTATCCCATGTATTCACCAAACGAGGAATGTTGCTCATAATAATAGGTTCACGAAATACTGTTCCGCCCAAGATATTACGGATTGTCCCGTTCGGAGATTTCCACATTTTTTTCAACCCGAACTCCTCTACACGAGCCTCATCCGGAGTGATTGTAGCACACTTGATAGCTACATTATATTTCTTAGTTGCCTCAGCACTGTCTATTGTCACCTGATCGTTTGTAGCATCACGGTTTTCTATACCCAGGTCAAAATATTTGAGATCTACATCCACATACGGGAGTATCAACTTATCTTTTATGTATTTCCATATAATACGGGTCATTTCGTCCCCATCCATCTCCACAACGGGATTCGTCACTTTTATCTTTTGCATATTGATATTTATTTAAGTGATATTATTATTTATTTTGCTTGTATATCTTTCAGCCACATTTGCAGCAAGGTGAGCATCTGTGTATGATATTTAAAATTCTCTCTCATTCCCCAACCATGTCCTCCTTCGGGAAATATGTACATTGTGGCCGCAATATTATTCATTTTCAGAGCATCGTAATAGCCGATGCTATTGGCCGGTTGCACACTATCGTCATCGTCGCTAAGCAACAATATTGCAGGAGGCGTATTTACATTCACTTGCTTCTCATTCGAAAAAGTATAAGTATCCGCTTGTGAAGCATTCTCTCCCAACAGATTATATTTAGATCCGCCATGTGTGGCTACCTGCATGGTAATAACGGGATAAAAAAGAATCGAAAAGTCGGGGCGTGTACTTACTCCCGATGTTGCAAAATGGGTAGAAGCCGTTGCCGCAAGATGTCCTCCGGCCGAAAACCCCGCAATACCGATTTTATCTGATTTTATTCCCAATTCAGCAGCATGCGATCTTACGTAGCGCATTGCTTGCCATGCATCATCTAACGGAATTTCTTTATGCTTGTTCGGCATCCGATACTTGAGTATGATACCTGCAATACCCTGTTTGTTGAGCCATTGGGCAAATTGTACCCCTTCGTGATCGAAAGCCAGCCCTGCATATCCTCCTCCGGGGCAGATAACGACTGCAGCACCTGTGTTATTCGCACCATCAGGCAAGTAGATATGAAGCTCGGGAACAGAAACATTGGTAAGCCACCCGCTACCTTTGTCATACTTCTCAGGTTCGGTGATACCGTTAACTGTTGGCGGATTCTCTTCCCATAGTTTCACTACTCTTTGTGCACTCACAGACACGGATAAAAACAGAGACAGGATGCCCCCAAACACGAATATTCTCTTGCTCTTCAACATATATCTTTTGATTAATGACATGACATTCTTCAAAGATAAAGAAATTAGGTTTTAAATCAAATACACATGACTGCCTGTTTAGATTTTTTACGGAAGGAATTTTTAAGAATTCTTTCCAAAGCTTCTCCTTTCAGCGCTCTTTTGCCATTCCGAGGTACGAAGAACGAAAATTTCACCGTGGAATATTTCATCCATTTGTATTACACAAGTTGTGAATATATACCAACCCATTTATAGATTTTGACTATATTTGTGCCTTAAAAAAATATTTAAAACATGGAAACAGTACTAAGCGGTATCCGTTCTACCGGAAAACTGCATCTAGGAAACTACTTCGGTGCTTTGAGGAATTTCACAAGAATGCAACATGAAAACAAATGCTTCTTCTTCATAGCCGACTATCATTCGCTGACAACTCATCCCGATCCGAAAATATTACACGGAAACGTAAAGAACGTATTGACAGAATATCTTGCGGCAGGTATCGATCCTGAAGTATCGACGATATACGTACAAAGCGATGTGACCGAAGTATGCGAACTATATTTGCTACTGAACATGCACGCCTATATGGGCGAACTTTCGAAAACCGTTTCGTTTAAAGAAAAAGCCCGCAAACATCCCGATAATGTAAACGCCGGACTATTGACATACCCTACCCTGATGGCTGCCGATATCTTGATGCACAATGCAGACAAAGTACCTGTAGGAAAAGATCAGGAACAACACTTGGAAATGACACGCAAATTTGCCCGTCGCTTCAACAATATGTACGGTGTAGAGTACTTCAAAGAGCCTGTAGCTTACAACTTTGGTGAAGAGCTGATAAAAATACCGGGACTGGACGGTAGCGGCAAGATGGGAAAATCGGAAGGAAATTGCATCTATCTGGACGAAGACGCTAAAAGCATCGAGAAAAAGGTGAAACGTGCACTTACCGACGAGGGACCAAAAGAACCGAACTCAGTAAAACCGGACTATATCGAAAACCTGTTCACCATACTAAAGGTGGTTTCTACCGACGAAGTGGTGCAACATTTCGAAGACAAATGGAATACATGCGAAATTCGTTACGGTGATCTTAAGAAGCAATTAGCCGAAGATATTATTAAGGTAACAACACCGATACGTGAGCGCATACAGGATATTCAAAATGATGATGCCTATCTGCACAAAGTAGTAACCGAAGGGGCGGAAAAAGCACGTGAAAGCGCACGCAAAACAGTTAGAGAAGTACGTGAAATAATGGGATTTAAGAAATTCTAAGATTTCTGCGAAATAAAAAATAAAAGTCTGAGGATAATTCTCTCAGACTTTTATTTTTTAGACGTCACATATTCTTTTTGAATAGTATACACCTACTATTTTTTTCATTAAGTTTGTATATTATATAAATAGAATACGAAAAGAATACTCAACAGAACTTACTAACATGGATAATAGTGAAAAATATAATCTGCTGGGAGAAGGCGAAACGGGGTTAGCCTCGGCAATGGGTATATACCCCAGAAGCAAAGACTTCAAGTTCAATGCTGCGCAGATAGAAAAATCCTTAGCACAAAACTCAGATTTCAATTTAAAATCTTTCAACAAGGTAGAGGTAGATATTGAATACTCAATAATGAGTTTTCATGCCGAAATAGAATACAAAGAAGCTATTTTTAATGTCGATCTATATATCAGCGACACAAAAAATATAAATCTAAACGATTACGGTTTTGCCAATGCAATAGACGAAGAATCGCTACAGGTAGCAATGGAGCAGGAATACTTCTTGGAGACTTCTCTATACTTCGAACTCAACCCACTGGATTCGTTTCATTTGCAATTAAAAATAATGAACGCCATTGTTCCTGATGCCAGTCTGGTTCTTGACTTCATGTCGTACAGATTATTATCGGCTAAATGGTTAAGCATGACAGCAAAATCGTCTATCCCCCCTTCACCCGACTATCTATACACGCTGCACTGTGTGTATGACGAAGACGGCGAAAACGGAAACAGACGTTATTGGTTCCATACACATGGCCTGCACCGTTGCGGGTCGGTAGAGCTGGAAATGCTCAACTTCAGTCAGGGTGCTGAGCAAATGAATACGCTGATAAATATGACAGTAAAGAAATTCCTGACCGACCCGGCAAAAGAAAAAGAGAGATTTACCATCGGCTACGACGGCATGGGCATAAACCTCTGCTGGCTAAGATGGGAAGAGGCATTGAAAGACCTTCCCCAAAATATACTTGGAGGTGCGGGCGATCGCGATGAGGTGGACAATGTGCATGCTGAACCTTCGGGCATACTGTTTGCTGTAGAAGACGGCAATATGATTTCACCCGAGATATATACCTCTACTCTTGCCGAGAATCCAATTTACTATATAACTACAGAAGAAACAAACAGGATGAGCGCTTTGGCTAAAGAGCGTTTCGAAGTATTTGCCAACGTGTTCAGCAAAGAACATAAGCAGCCTGAAAAGAAATCATTCTTAAAGAGCTTGTTCAACTCAAAGAAAGAAGAGGATGAAGCGGGTTGGACATTCCTTGTTAAGCTGGGACTCATTGTAGATAATTCAGAGTCGGAAACGGATAAAGAGCATCTGTGGTACGAAGTCATTTCTATAGCAGGTAATCAGATAGAAGGAAAGCTACTGAATCAGCCTTATTGGATTGCAGCCCTGAACGAAGGCGACATAAAAACATACCCATTGGATCTTCTCACCGATTGGGTTATCTATTCTCCGGATAATACATATACCCCAGATTCAATATATTTATTAATAGATTAGATAAAAGATGCAAACACTATCCGTTATTGTCCCCTGTTATAACGAAGAGGCAGTTATACAGGAGTTTTACAGGAGAACAAAAGAGGTTCTAAACTCACTCGACGATGTAGTGGGATATATAATTTTTATAAATGACGGTAGCAAAGATAATACGAGATATATACTCGATCATATAGCATCGCAGGATGATAAAGCAAGAGTTATTCATTTCTCTCGCAACTTTGGGCATCAACCGGCTGTAACAGCCGGAATGAATCTCTGTAAGACCGACCTGGCAGTAATTATTGATGCGGATTTACAAGACCCTCCCGAATTGATTCCTGATCTCATTGAAACGCAACGTAAGGAAGAAGCCAGCGTTGTTTACTGTGTAAGGAAAAAACGAGAGGGTGAAACTGCTTTTAAGAAAGCGACAGCCAAACTCTTTTACAGAACAATGAATAATCTATCGGAAGTAGAATTCCCCGAAGACACAGGCGATTTCCGACTCGTAGACAGAAAGGCAATAAATGCCTTCAACGGACTAAAAGAGAAAGGAAAGTATATTCGTGGACTTATCAGCTGGATAGGGTTCAAGCAAGTTCCATTTTATTACAACAGAGACGCACGCTTTGCCGGAGAAACAAAATATCCGCTCAAGAAAATGCTCTCTTTCGCAAAAAAAGCTCTTCTTTATTTTTCCAAAAAGCCTTTGATGTTATCCATTAGTCTGGGTTCCATCGCTTTCTTTATCGGAATTATTTATGGATTGTGGGTGTGGCTCGGGCATCTTTTGGGCTTCACGAATGTGATTACAGGATGGACTTCTACGATAATTATAATTATATTCTTTGGCGGTGTACAACTAATAACAATCGGAGTGCTGGGACAGTATATCGGGGTACTCTTTGATGAAGTAAAAAGCAGGCCGGAGTATATTATAGATGAAAAAATAAACTTTGAAGAATAACCGATCGGTTATTCTTCTTTTATTTCTTCGTAATTGACATATTCTCCCTCATTTTTCGAGAATTTCTTTTGAGTGGTATCCTCAGCAGCCGACCGTGAATTGTTATTGGTCTGACGACGATTACTCTTAGCCCTATCTGAAGATGGACCAAAGAAGCGAATAACCCTGCCCAAAAATATTCCTAAAATAAGGAAACCGAAAAGTCCGATAAGCAATAAGAATCCAAGAAATTTAAACATATAGTTACCAATATTTATAGACTATGAGAACAAAGATACGGAAATTATTATTTATTCATATCGTCTTCGGTAACTGTATAATTAACAAAAACGGAATTGTAAGCCTTAAAGCAACCCAATGCACCGCCAACAATATTGGTAAGAGGATTGGTCCCCCCTCCGGCGGCAACACTGCTCAATGATCTGTAGAAAGTATACATTCCCTTATCCAATGTTTGCATCTCAATTCTTAACTTATCTCCTGCCTTGAGAGCTTCGTCATTATTATCTTCCTTATCAAACAGTAGAATATTTTCGACTTTCAGCCCATTGCGGTATTTATCGCTATCTAAGTATAAGGATTTCATCGCCTTTTCGTTTACATAGAGTGTTGTATAGTAATAATTCTCTACATCTACAGGATCATAAAAAACCACACATGGCGAATAAATAGCCTCGTTGGCTACCGTAACCTTATAAATATAAACACTATCGATGGGTACGACATTGGGAATTTTAGCCTCGGATGTATAAATATTCTCCCCTATGGTAACCTTCAATTTATATGTACGTCCTACCGTGCCTACAATTGAAGAAACATAAAAACCCGCTTCCTGCTGGCTTTCTATAAGTATATCTGCATTATCTTTATCGTCTGTCAATTCAACCTTAGCCCCCGACAAACGGTTATAAGATTCTTTATCATAAAAACCTTTTGTTTGAGTCAACAACACAAAACACGGTGCCCCTTCTTTTATAGAAGCATCAATCACATCTCTGGGCGGAACCTGAGCAAGGTCTAGCTGAACAACCTCTTCACATGCGGTGAGCAATGTGAGAAGAAAAATTATATAAAGACATCTATTTATAATAACCATAATTTTCAGAACTTAAAGTTCCACGAAATTGAGGGTACAACACTAAATAAATAAATCATATACGACTCTGACGCTGACCTGTCATCTTCGTTTTGCCTAAAGCCAAACATATAAGGATTTTTACGGGCGTATGCATTATACAAGCCGAACGAAAGCTCGGATGTATATTTCTTTGTCTTCTTCAAGACACACATAGCTCCCAAATCGAGCCGATGATAAGAAGGGGCTCTATAATGATTCCTGCCTTCGTAATAATATATAGCATGCCCATCAATAACATACTTCCCCGAAGGAAATGTCATGGGGCTGCCTGTAGCAAAAACCCACGTAGCCGACAATGTCCACTTTTTGCTCAGTTCATAAATACCGACAGCAGAAATATCGTGCGTCCTATCCTGATTGGCTGCATACCATTTACCGTCATTTATCTTATCTATTTTGCGTTCGCTGCGAGACAGGGTATAACCTACCCAACCATTAAAACGACCGTATTTCTTTTTCAGGAAAAGCTCCAATCCATAGGCTCTCCCTTTACCAAACAAGAGTTCGGTTTCTATAACTTCTTTAGCCCTTACATCTGCCCCATCTTTATAATCTATCTGATTTTTCAGGTCTTTGTAATACACCTCTGCACTAAACTCAAAAATATTATTCTGGAAGTTGCGAAAATAACCCAACGAAACTTGATTCGCCACTTCGGGTTTTATATAATCGGTATTCGATATCCAGCGATCAATCGGACTAGACAGATTCGATGTAGTGAGCAGATGCAGGTTTTGCCTTGTAAGCGCATAAGCAGCCTTAATAGACGACGACTCGTTTAGCTGATATGCCACCGAAAGTCGTGGCTCTATACTCCAATATGTTTTCAGAAACTCTCCCTTTTTGGTGGCAATTGTATCCTTTATAGACTGGTCTTCTTCGTTGAAAGTATAATAGTCGCTTCCGCCCAGCACACTGAAAGAAGAAAGTCTAGCACCATAACTAAATTCCAGTTTATCGCTAAGCTTCATATCGTTAGAGGCATACAGTGTATTCTCCCATGAATAACGATGGGCATACGGCGATACCTTTAGTTGAGAAGGGTCTTTACTTACCAATTCTCCGGGTACAATCTGGTGATAGATAGAGTTGAAGCCGAAGCGTATCAAATTCTTTTCGTTGGGATAGAACACAAAATCCTGATTGAAGTTAATATCCCTTATCCGCGACATAACATTAAGCCCTGTCGTGAGGTCTACACTTACATTGTATTTGTAGTCGGTATACGAAAGAGTGGTGGTCGAAACTTTTTTCGAATCAAAGATATGGTTCCATTTCAGAGCGGCGATTGTATTCCCCCAATCCATTGTTGCTATCTGATCAAGACCTAGTTTGTCCTTTCCATGATAAGCTGTCAGTGTCAGTTTATCTTTATTCGACAAAGCGTAAGTAAGCTTTGCATTCAGATCATAAAAGTATAATGTCGACCCTTTTACCTGCTCTACACCGACCGTACGAGCCAAGGCATCAGCATAAGTACGTCTGGCAGAAACAATAAAAGATGATTTTTCCTTCTGTATGGGACCTTCTAATGTAAGTCGGGAGGAGATTAACCCAATGCCTCCATTCATGTGATAGTTTTTCAAATCACCATCACGCATGCTCACATCGAGTGTCGAAGATAGCCGTCCTCCGTATTGGGCAGGCATAGAACCCTTATAGATAGTCATATTATCTACAGCATCGGAATTGAATGTTGAGAAAAACCCAAAAAGGTGAGAAGGGTTATACACTGTTGCATTATCGAGCAGTATCAGATTTTGGTCGCTGCTCCCTCCCCGCACATAAAATCCGATATTACCCTCTCCCGCAGTTTGTACGCCGGGCAACAACTGAATTGTTTTCAAGATATCTCTTTCGCCAAATAACACAGGGATTTTATTCATCGATTCTATTTCCAATTTTTCGACACCCGACTGTACTCGCTTCACGTTATCGTCCGATTTTACAGCCAGCACCTCTATTTCTTTGAGAGAAACAATGTCTTTTGTCAAAACAATATCCCGAGAGAGATCCTTATCTATTCTGATCTTAAGGTGTTTGGTATCATAGCCCAACAGCTTGAATATAACACTATATTCGCCCGAAGGTAATTGCAGAGAGAAGCTGCCGGCAGCATCGCTAAAACCGGCAGATTGAGTATGCTCTTTTGCAGCGATGGCAACACCGGCGAGCGGAGTATTATCTCCTTCACTATATATTTTGCCACTAAACACATATTTTTTCTGAGAAAAAGCGGCAATGCTAGTAAACAATATAATGACAGTAAAGAGATGCTTCATATTAGCTTACTTCATCCGTGGAATTTATATATCAAACGGAACAGAAACTGTCTTATTTTCCAATGACATATTTTGAGGCCGGAATAACACAAAGATAAAATTAAATTATTAAGAACCTGTTTATTTCATTTCGAACAAACTTTTATTTTTTCTAAAATTATCAAAATCTTCTCTCACCCCTTGCCTCTTTTTAACATTTAAAAAATATGTACCAAAAATGAAATACATTTCATCTTTACTTCATAAGCAATCAAAGATGGAGAATAACATGTTCTAAATACAATTCTGATTTATTTCAAATAGTTAATTCGGCTCAATAAGACTAAGAACTGGTTAAAAAAAAGCAATAAATCGATTATTCGAATATTTTTTAATTAAAATAAATAACTTTACAATCTCAAATAAATTGCCTAATGATTCTGTCTGTATTTACAGGCAAACAATATGTTAATAATTAAATAATTTAATATAGTAATCTAATAGAACAATGACATTTAATTTAATCAGAATGACGAAGGCCATCTCAATATGGCTTATTTTGTGTGGATTTTTAAGTTCTTGCGAGGGGACGAAACAATTGGATGCGACACCTAATCTTACTCAATTTGTCGATCCATATATCGGAACCGGCGACCATGGGCACGTATTTGTAGGAGCGAATGTACCTTTCGGATTGGTTCAGTTAGGACCAACAAACTATTCGCAAGGATGGGATTGGTGCTCGGGATATCATATTTCAGATTCTACCATTATCGGTTTTGGACATATGCACCTAAGTGGAACCGGTATCGGCGACTTGGGAGATATATCATTTATGCCTGCAACAGGTAACGTAGTTCTAAAAAGAGGAGATCTTAAAGACCCTAAATCAGGAATATATTCTTTATTCAGACGTGAGACCGAAAAGGTAAAAGCTGGATATTATGCTGTTCACCTCGACAGATTTAATGTTGATGTGGAATTAACCGCAACCAAAAGAGTTGGGTTCCACAAATATACATTCCCTCAATCAGACTCAGCAAAGGTAATCATCGACCTACAACATGGTATCGGTTGGGACACCCCAATGGAAGGATACCTTGTTCAAGAAAACGACTCTGTAATATCAGGATACCGCTATTCGAAAGGATGGGCTGTAGACCAACGCATATTCTTCACAGCCGTATTCTCTAAACCAATGAAGCAATTTGTAGTATCAGATTCTACAGAGGTTAAAGCAGGGAATAGTATCAATGCGAGAAAAGCATACGGACAGGTATTGTTCGATACAAAGGATAAAGAAAATGTATATGTTAAGGTAGCTATTTCTCCGGTAAGCATCGAAAATGCAAAATTAAACATGCAAGCCGAACTACCGGGATGGAACTTTGAGCAAACAATTACAGATGCAGACAAAGCATGGAACGAAGAATTGAGCAAGATACAGATAGAAACAAACGATGCAGCCGCTAAACGTGTGTTCTATACAGCTCTTTATCACACAATGATTGCGCCATCTGAATTTTGCGATGTAAATAACGATTACAGAGGTTCTGACGGACAAATGCACCAGAAGGGAGCTTTCAAAAATTACACTACATTCTCTTTGTGGGATACTTACAGAGCTGCTCACCCATTGATGACTATTATTCATCCTGAAAAGATGAGCGATATCATCAATACAATGCTTACAATATATCAGCAACAAGGCAAGCTTCCTGTATGGCACTTGATGGGTTGCGAAACAGACTGTATGGTTGGTAACCCAGGTATATCTGTTGTGGCAGATGCTATCTTGAAAGGTTATGACGGCTTTGATAAAGACCTGGCGTATGAAGCTATGAAAAAGTCGGCTATGCTGGACGAAAGAGGCTTGAACTATCTAAAACAGTACGGCTATATACCTTACGATAAAGGAAACGAAAGTGTTGCTAAAACAATGGAATATGCTATTGCAGACTGGACTATTGCTCAGGTAGCTCAAAAAATGGGAAAAACTGAAGATTACGAATATTTCTTGAAACGCAGTAAAGCATACACTCACTTTTTTGACAAGTCAACAGGCTTTATGAGAGGTCTTTCTTCTGATGGAAAATTCAGAACACCATTCAATCCGTTCGAATCTGTTCATCGCGAAAACGACTATACAGAAGGAAATGCTTGGCAATATACATGGTTAGTTCCTCATGATGTACAAGGACTTGTAGACCTGTTTGGAAGCAAGGAAAAATTTGTACAAAAACTGGATTCTTTATTCATCGTAGAAGGATCGTTAGGAAAAGATGCTTCTCCTGACATCAGTGGATTGATCGGTCAATACGCTCACGGAAACGAACCGAGCCACCACGTAATCTATATGTATCCATACGTAGGTCAACCATGGAAAACGGCAGAAAGAGCTCGTGAAGTAATGTCTGTAATGTATCATGATCAACCTGCAGGTCTTTCAGGAAATGAAGACGTAGGACAAATGTCGGCATGGTATGTATTGTCTGCTCTTGGATTCTATCAGGTTGAGCCTGCCGGAGGAAAATATATCTTCGGTAGTCCGATTGTAGACAAAGCAACAGTGAAGGTTAAAGATGGCAAGGTATTGAACATTGTAGCAAAAAACAACAGTGCTGCAAACAAGTACATCCAGAGCGTAACTCTTAACGGACAGCCTTACGACAAATATTATATCAACTTCAATGATATTATCAATGGCGGTACACTAGAGTTTACAATGGGTGACAAACCCTCTGAAACTTGGGGTACAACTGTAGATGTTATACAAGCAAGTGCGAAATAAGCAAATACGATAATTATTTATATCAGAAAAGCGAAAGTATAAACTTTCGCTTTTCTTTTTTTATATCTTTGTTTTTTAGCAAAATAGAATCTTAATAATCTAATCTGACCACTTTATGACCTCTACGCTCACGGAAAAACCCAAACGTATAGCATCAATAGATGTATACAGAGCTTTGACAATGTTTTTTATGATTTTTGTGAACGACCTATGGAGTGTAAGCAATGTACCCCATTGGCTCGAACATGCGGCAGCGAATGAAGACATGCTCGGCTTTTCGGACATTGTTTTTCCTTCGTTTCTCTTCATTCTAGGAATGTCTATTCCTTTGGCTATTGAGATAAGGAAGAAGAAAGGTGATTCGAACAGTGGAATTTTGAAGCACATCATTATTCGTTCTATCGCTCTTTTGGTGATGGGTTTGTTTACCGTAAACCTTGAATCGGGCGTAGCGGCGAGCATAGGCATCAGCAAACCTATATTTACACTAATTATGCTTCTGGCTTTTTTCCTTATTTGGAATGTATACCCCAAAACAGAGAATAAAACAAGGCAGAATTTATATTCCGGATTGAAAATTATAGGCATAGTCGTTCTGGCTATACTAGCTTTTATGTTTAGAGATGCGGATGGAGGAGTTTTTCAACCTCGTTGGTGGGGCATACTGGGACTTATCGGATGGACATACCTGCTGTGTGCTATTTTGTATCTATTCCTAAACAAAAATAAAGGTTACCTCATTGTTGCCCTCTTTGCTTTTATACTACTATGCATTGGCGGGTCGAATCATTGGCTGGGTATCTTTGATGGAATTATCCCAGGCAATGGATGCTTTCATGCTTTTACGATGAGTGGGATGCTCATATCTCTGCTTTTCAATGAATCTGAACTGGGTATCGGCATAAAGAAAAAAATGCTAACATCGACCTTTATCGGTATTATATTCATTCTAGGCGGATTTGCAGCTCACAACTTTTGGATTATCTCCAAAATACAAGCGACACCTACATGGCTATTCTTGTGCACAGGAATTTCCATCCTTTTATACGTATTGATGTATTGGTTGACCGACATCGAGAACAAAGCGTCTTGGTTTGGCATTATAAAACCGGCAGGGACTGCCACGCTTACCTGCTATCTGATCCCTTATTTTTTATATGCCATTTTCGTATTAACGTCATTTTCTCTTCCCGAATCGCTGACAACCTCTCCTATCGGATTAGTAAAATGTATCATTTTTTCATTTTTGACTATCGGGATTACAGCTCTATTGGGGAAAATACATATAAAATTAAAAATATAGTCATTCGTTGTATTTCTAGTAAATAATTGGAAAATAGAGCAATAAAAAGCAGCCTCTGAATAGCGCATCAAAATTTAGATACTTTTTCTAAAAAATGTATGGAAATTGTTTTGTAGAATAAAAAAATTGCATACCTTTGCCACGCATTTGAGAGAAAATGTAACCCCAACAAGGGCGTTTAGCTCAGCTGGTTCAGAGCATCTGCCTTACAAGCAGAGGGTCGGCGGTTCGAATCCGTCAACGCCCACCAAAACAAAAAAGACTTACGAGAAATTGTAAGTCTTTTTTGTTTTTATTCGTCTCTATTCCTCGATGGTTTTTAAAGTCAGACTTAAACCAAGACTTAAACCGAAAAAACATTATGAATACTGCTGTTAATGGAGTTTGTTACAAGTCTAAGACATTAAAAAATGGTGAATATCCTATTATGTTACGTATTTGCAAGCAAGGAAAGGAATATTCTTAAAAAGGGAAAAAGCCTAATTTCTAACATCAATCCCTTTTATGGCAAAACCAACCATGTATAAATGCCATCTGATAAAACTGTACAGGTCTTTCAAAGCCTGCTGATTGTATAATTTTTGCAACTTCTTCCTGAGCCAATAATGAAACTCCTTCCTTATGACTTTGGCGAATTTTTTCAATGCTTTGCGGAACACCTCCCTCCGACATCATTTTTGACCAGACATCCAATATATGCTCATATTCATAAGAACCTATTTCATTCGACAGGTCTGCATTTATGAGAATTCCTTTACTTTTAAGATGTCTTTGAATATTTCTAAAAAAGTCGATACGGGAATCTTTTTCATCTATAAATTGTGAAACAAGAATAGAGGTTGCGGCATCATAAATATCGGGTAATGATAGATTCTCTAAATAATCGGCATAAAATTCACATCGATCTTCCATTCCTAACTCAGACAAACCTGCGCGGCAAACATCAAGCATAGCAGAAGAGGGATCAACAGCAATAAAGTTCCAAGTTGGAAACCTTTTAGCCAGATAGATTATTTCAGCTCCCGTGCCTGCTCCAACACAAAGTATTTTCGCTTTTTCAGGCAACTCAGAAAGGATTGCTCCCATCAATAGATGTAGAGAGTTACTAATGGCGCTAAGCTTTTCCCATGTTTTATCGTAAGAATCAGCTGTAGTATCGAAAATCTCTTTTACTTTATCTTTCTTCATTATCTCTTTATACTTTATTTTTCATGATAAGTGCAGGTTCAATATCAAAAGGCTACACGACAATTTTCTTAGCTGATCAGTCCTAATGCAGATGCATACTTAACAGCTTCCATAGAATTATTTACATCTAACTTCTCTAATATTCTTTGTCGATGTGTATTAACGGTGTGGACACTAATAAATAACTGTTCTGAAATTTCCTTGCTCAGTAAGCCTTCTTTTATTAACTGTAAAACAGCGATCTCTCTAGTGGTAAGATCCGATACTTTTCGGGACAATAGGTTTTCAATAGGGAAAAACGTATTTTCTTTTACATTTAAGATATGTCCTCTTACCGTTTTAAATGCGCTCTGGTCTGGTGATAAATCCAAAACGCTTAACGATAACCATGCATTTCCCGACTTATCTTTTTCCAATAAGGTGTATTGTTCCACCACTCTCACATATTGACCGATAGCGTTGCAAATACGAAACTCCGAGATCATTTTATAATCCTGTAAGTTTTCTTTATTCGCATGTAAAAATTTGAGCGCTGCAATACCGTTTCTAATTAAAGAACGTAAATCGTCAGGATGCACACGTTCATCTATACCTTCTTTACAATCGCCAAATATTCCTCCAAAATTGAACGATGTATATACATGCTTCCTTTTATACATATCAAAAACCGTTATCCCGCTATTCGACACTTTAGCCAAATGAGAGAGCATTTGCTTATGATATTCGAGTAGAGAGTAGTCAAGATCAGCTTCATTAAAACTCTGCAATGATAAAAGCCGTGCATGTTCCTTTTGTAAATCTTCCATACGGGCAATATAATGATAAATCAGTATTGATCTCCTAAGGGACAGTTTCTTACTTTGTACAAAACAAAAGTAGGTAAAATCATGAACAAAACGTTACTATTTCTTTTATTAAACGTCCTTTCGTTAGGTATATTATATGCACAATCATCTCAGAATATACGAGGTGTGGTATATGACAAAGAATCGAATAACCCTATTGAATATGCAACTGTAGCTGTACTAAATAGCAAAACACCTTTAGGTGTAAGTACAGATAGCTTAGGACAATTTAAAATACAAAATGTTCCGATAGGACGCTATGATATTCAGGTGACATTAATCGGCTATAATCCTATTATAATAAAAGAGCAGCTACTGTCTTCGTCTAAAGAATTGTATCTGGAAATTGCAATGGTTGAAAACTCGAAACAACTTGATGAGATTGTTGTCACTCCTCAGATAAATAAGTCACAACCCTTAAATAATATGGCATTAGGCAGTGCCCGTATGTTGAGTGTAGAAGAAGCAAGCCGGTATGCAGGAGGGTTTGATGATCCGGCTAGATTAGCAACATCTTTTGCAGGTGTAACAAGCAGTGTAGGGAATAATGGTATTGTTGTCAGAGGAAATGCACCTAAATTTCTACAATGGAGAATGGAAGATGTTGAAATCCCCAATCCGAACCACTTTGCAGAAGTAACGACATTCGGAGGTGGAGGGCTATCGGCATTAAGCAGTTTTGTGCTAGGCAATTCTGATTTTATGACAGGTGCATTCCCTGCCGAATACTCAAATGCTTTATCAGGGGTATTGGATATGAATTTACGTACAGGAAACAACCAGAAACGAGAAAATACAGTACAACTCGGTTTAGTGGGAATAGATGTTGCTTCCGAAGGCCCATTCAAGAAAGGGAGCAATTCTTCTTATATTTTCAATTATCGGTATTCAACACTAGGACTGCTCTCTTCTATACTACCCGAAGATGCAGAAAACACAAAATATCAGGACTTATCTTTCAAGCTTAACTTCCCAACCAAAAGTGCCGGTGTATTTTCCCTCTGGGGAGTAAGCTTGATTGATCGCTCGGGGCAAAAGGCAGAAACTGACCCTAGTAAATGGGAATATATGCAGGATAAAGAAGATCAGGATGTAAAACAATATATGGGTGCTTTTGGTCTGAATCACAAACTAAGAGTGTGGAACAATGCAACCCTTAAAACAACTTTGGCTACTACAGTGAGTGGACTTGATATGCATACTGAAAGAATGGATGCGAATGTAAAACCTATTCCACAAAACTTAATCAAATCTACCAATTGGAACTTTGTATTCGCTTCATCGCTAAATAAGAAATACAGTAGGATACATACCAATAAAACAGGAATAAGGGTTACAGGGCTTAAATATAATCTACTCTTAAAAGAAGCGACACATCAACAACCGATGAACACCATAACCGATGAGTCCGGCTTCAGCTCGTTACTATCTGCATATACGAACTCATCGTTCCAACTTTCGGATAAATGGACGCTTAATCTTGGTATCAATACGCAATTATTCACACTCAATAATAATTATACAATAGAGCCCAGAGCAGCATTATCATGGAAATTTAGACCAAATCAATCCTTAGCTCTTTCATATGGGCTACATAGCAGGCTCGAAATGTTGAATTATTACTTTACCAGAGCCAAAGAGGGTGAACTTATTAACAAAAATATGGATTTTACAAAAGCTCATCATATAGTCCTGTCTTATGATCTTAATATTGGAAATGATTATCATCTAAAAATCGAACCTTATTTTCAACAACTATACAGTGCTCCTATTATAAGTGATAGTACATTTTCGTTTATAAACCTTCAAAATGATTGGTTCATAACCAATAAGCTTTCGAATAAGGGAAAAGGAGTCAATTATGGTATTGATATAACCTTTGAACGGTATATGTCAGATGGTTATTACTATATGTTCACCGGATCTCTCTTTGATTCTCGTTACAAAGCAGGAGATAACAAATGGAGAAATACAAGGTATAACCGAAACTTTGTATTCAATGCATTAGCAGGAAAAGAGTGGATGGTAGGACGCAGTAAACAAAATATGTTCAATGCTAATATTCGATTATCTTATCAAGGAGGAGACAGATACTCGCCTATTAATCTGGATGCATCTCAGAAAGAGGAAGATGCTATTTATGATGAAAACAAAGCCTTCTCGAAACAATTACCCCCGGCATTTCTGTTGCACTTTAATGTAAGCTACAAAATCAACAAGAAGAGTTTATCTCATGAATTTGCTATTAAAGTACTAAATGCAACTAGTTACAAAGACTATCAAGGTCATCGCTACAACTTTAAGACACATTTGGTAGATCCCGAAAGAGAGGCTGTTATTATCCCAAACATTAGTTATAAGATTGAATTTTAGGCTATCCCTTTCATTGAGCATAGTTTGTTTTATTGAGCAATGTAGAATTGTTAAATAAAACAAACTATGTAAATTATACCAGAAACTCTGACATATCTCCTCACATATCAGCCTTAATCGGTGCATAGTTCGTGTAAGAGCAACATAAAACGTGCTGAGATCTATTTCTGTGTGGCAATTCGATTTGTTTACAACAGGGGCAATTACTTCGTCAAAGCCTAATCCTTTGACTGTATGTGCCGAAGTGATAAGTCCTGATTAATTAGTTCTCTAAAATTGACTTTCAAAATCAAGTGAAAGAAGGAAAATAAAACCGTAAGCTTTTTTGTTTTTACATATACCGATTTCGATGAGAAACATTGTCTAAAATTATACAAAAGCTTAACTTTACAACAAATTCACAACAACAGTTCTATAAATGTGCTTCACTCTGCATTCACATTATGAATTATCTATCGGAAAAAATCAGAAAAGCCTGTTGTGTATTTACACTCTTAAAAATATATCAGGAGTCGGTTTTATCAGTATCAATTATCGTATCGTTGATGTATAATTTAAATTCTAACCTTGTTTAGCCATATGAGAAACAGATTGAGTTTTCCCTCTCTATTTCTATTTTTTGTATTAACCTTTTTTCAAACTCTTTCTGCTCAAATGCAAAAGGTGGATAGCCTTGAAAATGTATTGAAGCTACACTCTTCAAATAATCGGGAGAAGGTAGACATAATGAATGAAATAGGTTACATTATATATTCGAAAGATACCCAAAAAGCGATGAAATATGCCTCTGAATCAGCTCGGCTATCAGATCGTTTGAATTACACTAAGGGGAAGGCCGTCAGCCTGTGGGTAACCGGATTGGCTTATATTAAAAGCGACAAACAATCCTCACTCAATTATTTTCGACAAAGCCTTGTGATGGCAGAAGTCATCAAAGAACAAACGGTAATATGCAATTGTCTGATTGCAATAGGAAACGTATATAAAGAACTTGGTGACATACCCAAAAGTGATGAATCATACGAACGTGCTCTTAAAATAGCGAATAAAATAAATGATAAGAGCCTTTTACTGAAATGCCTCGTTAATGCAGCACGAAGCCATAGTACAAAAGGAGAATATATAAAAGCTATCGAAATACTCGAAAGAGCCATTCTCTTGGCAGAAGAACTAAAGGATTATCCCGTTCTGTCAAAAGCATTAAACAATTTAGCGTGGATCTATGGCACTCAAAGTAACTATGCGGTAGCACTCGAATGTCATTTGAAGGCTCTGAAGATTAACGAGCAGCTCCGTGATAAATCAGCAATGGTGGCCAATTTTGTTAATATTGCCGGAATCCAATCAGACCAAAGAGAATATAAAGACGCCCTCAATTATCTTCAAAAAGCATTAAAGATTTCCGAAGACATAAAAGATAATTTTAAGATATCCTCATGTTTGGCTAACATAGGTCATATATATATGAACATGAATGATCCTCGCGCGTTGGAATACTACGAAAAATCTTTAAAAATTGGAGGTAATAGTAAGCTAAGCTTGACTATTAACATTTTAGTCAACATGGGTACTATATATACCCGGGAGAAAGAATTTACTAAAGCGCTTGATCATCTTAATGAAGCATTTCTTCTTGCCGAAAAAATAGATTTAAAGCGAGCAAAAGCTGAGATATGGGTAAAAATGGGATTAATCTATATTCAAGAAAAACGTTATGCCGAAGCATTAGACTATTCCCAAAAAGGGCTGAAGATAGCCAATGAGTTGAAATTACTGAATCTTCAAAAAGAGATTTATGGACAGCTATCGGAGATTTATGCCGCAACAAATAATTATCAGGCAGCATATCAGAATCATATGCTATATAAATTATACAACGACAGTATATTCAACGAAAATAATATAAAGAAACTTGCAGACCTAGAGAGTGCTTATAAATACGATAAGGCAAAACAAGTCTACGAAATAGAAGCGCAGAATAAAGGATTAAAAATAAAAAGCCAACGGGCTGTGATTCTCTTCTTGATTGTAGCCTTCGTTCTTTTATTGTTACTCGTTATAATGACTACCCGTTCGTATAGGCTGAAAAAGCAGCTTCTTCGGTTAGAGTTGGAAGAGATCAATGCCGAACTGGAGAAAAATCAAAAGGAAATGACCTCAGCAACCCTTAAACTTGTACAAACTGCCGAGCGTGACGTGCGCAGCATAAAGATGCTAGAGAATATTGAGAAGAACACGACCCCTGAAGTAAGAGACGATATAAAATCTTTGATTTTCGATTATAGATCACAGACATATAACTCCAACTGGGAAGAGTTTGAAATTTTATTTCAAAAGGTGCATCCTTCATTTTATAAAAATCTTAATGACCATTTTCCAATGCTGACTCAGAACGAACGTAAGCTATGCGTATTTCTCAAACTGAATATGACCAACAAACAAATAGCACAAATAACATTCCAATCGGAGGAAGCACTCAAAAAAGCACGGCAGCGTTTACGAAAGAAACTCGAGATTGAACGAGATACGAACCTAGTATCATTTATTCAAAATATATAGATTAACTGGACGAAGAATAGAATAAAAAAACGAAAGAGCGGGGTTATCCAAACATTGGGTAACCCTGTTCTTTTATTAAAAATGTATTATTAGATAGAGCATCTTTATTCATCCGCCTCTCTTTTCCCCTTTCCATATACATATATTAATCAGACACATACAGCGATTGTACAATAATATTTTTAATTGTCCCCTTTTTGTCCCACTCCCTTTTTTAGATCCACTACATGATTATACTCTAATTTAGTGCTAGCAATTCTTTGTCCGGGGAACATCCCTATTCTTTATATATACGAAGATAAGTGAATAGTATATCATGATAAAAAAACAAACTCAAAGAAACGATCAACCGGATGATCTAACTTCTTTAATGCCGACAGTAATTTGTGAAAGCTTTACTCTTCGAGGTAATATCAAGCAAACCCGAGCGATTCGTATCGAAGGTACTATAATAGGAAACATTGAGCAAGCTGAAACGGTGGTGATAGGAATGACAGGGACAATAAGAGGAAATGTGAACACAAAAAAACTCATTGTCTTTGGGCATATCGAAGGAGACATCTCAGCTTCCGAATCTGTACTAATAAAGTGTTCGGGACAAATAACAGGGAGGCTCAATACAGAAAATCTGAGTATGGACGAGGGGGGTATATATGAAGGCGAAATAATAATGAAGCCATCCTAACTATAAGAAATATATAAAACATATAATGCTATTATTCTAATTTTTAATTGTTAAACACTTTTTTGAAAAAACCTATGTATGAAATTCAATCCTTTCCGAGTTTAATTGAGATCAACAACACAGTTTTGTCCCAAACCTCTAAAGATTTGCTTCATGGTCTGAAGATTCAGCACAATGACAAATGGTATATCTGTGGTGATCTAGCCTTGAACGAAGGACAGTTACCTCATAAACTGATAAACTCCTCTCCTGATGATATCGATTATCAGCTTCTTGCCAAAGCTTCAATCCTGCTGGCACAGGACAAGATAGAACAACCGCTAACAATTACAACAGGCTTCCCCTACTCAACCTATTATATTTATAGAGATAAAGCCGTTGAATTCTTCAAAAAAACGCACCTACTCGACTATGATGCATCAACCCACAATGCAGGAAACAAAAAGAAAGTAGTGCTGGATGTGCAAAAAGTTGAAGTCATTCCCGAAATTGTCGGATGCACAATTGCAATACGCAAAGGAGAGCCCAATGTTTCGGGTAGTTTTTTTGTATTTAGTTGCGGCTTTGGCACTTTCGAGTCTATCTTAAGCACCGATTCGGGAATCGTAGAACAGGCAATGGTAAGTACACACGGAATCCGCTATGCTGTAAATCTAATGATTAACGAACTGAGGAGTAAATATTATCTCGAATTGAGAAATATAAATCAGCTGGACGATGCTTTTCAGCGAGGATATATCTTCTTAAATCGTCAGAATGTTGATTTAAGAGAGATCCGTAAAAATGTTATCCAGACCTACTATCAGGAAGTGATATCGCCCAATCTACGAAGCATTATCAATGACTCCAACCTTGTGAAAACAAATCGGATATACTTATGTGGGGGCGCAATGTATTATCAGGAGTTAGTAGACTGTTTTATTGCAGAATTTGGACACTTCACAGAGATAACGGTATTGGATAATCCGGAAACACTCGCAAGCAAAGGATATGCTCTCAACTCTTTACGTGTAAGCGGCAGACCAAAATCAGCGCTTGGTATTGATATAGGCAATGCAACAACTGTAGTGACAAATTTCGCAGGAGAATAGTATTAATAGAGAATAAAAGAATGTTTTTCATCAAACGAAAAAAAGCCAAACCTATAGAAAAAGAAACAGCAGAAGAAATAGCTGTATCAAATCAGGACAAAGTTGTTTTAGGTGGATTTTGCTTTACAGGAGTGCAAAAAGGAAACTTTTTTGTAAAAGATACGGCTATAGTGGATTCTACTGCGACTATTGATGGAAGCATAACTGCTACCGATTGTACAATCGGGGGTTTAGTTAAAGGGAATGTGTTTTGCACCAACACCATACAAATTAATAGTTCGGCTGTTATAGAAGGCTCAATTATGGCAAAAAAGGCTATTATGGAAACAGGATGCAGAATTAATGGGTCGGTATCATTCACTCCAAAAGTAGAAGTTTCAATGTTAGCTATAAAGCTTATAGAAGCTGAAAAAATTATAGGAGACAAAAAGATTTCTAAAACCCGAGAGCTTCTTACTGAAGAGACGAATATACCCCCAAAAAGCTCTCCTATACCTGGAGCAAAGACAGTATACGAAGAACAGAAAAAAATAAATACACAAAAGCCTGAATCAACAATAGCTCAATCCGTAGATAACGGTAATAATTGGTGGTAAGTGAATTTTTAGTAAACATTAGACGAAAAACTTTGTTCCGGAGTGATTTTATATCAAATCATCACTTCCGGAACAGTTTTTTTATTTATAATTAAATATTTATATATCTTTGTCGTATGACTAAGATTTTATATAAATCGGATTCGGTATTGTAAACAATCTGTACTTTCAAAACAGATTGTCCTTTCGTTTACTCTCAAATAAACCTTTTTGAGAGGATATTCATATTATTATAATTTAATTTTAATCTGCGTACAATAGTGGTATAGCATTGTCATGCTTGCATATGTGCGCTAATACAAATAACGAAATGAATAACGAAAATAAAACAATTCACGATTTCGATTTTAATTTAATCTGCGAATTTTTCTCTAGCATGGAACGTCAGGGACCCGGTAGTACCAATGCAACACTAACAGCCCTTCGCTTTATTGATAATCTAACAGACAAATCCCTTATTGCCGACATTGGCTGTGGCACAGGAGGACAGACAATGACACTTGCCAAGCATGTTGAGGGAAAGATTACTGCACTGGATTTATTTCCCGACTTTATCAATATTCTGAATCGTAATGCAAAGCAGCTAGGCATGCAAGACAGAGTGAAAGGGATTGTAGGCTCAATGGATAATCTTCCTTTTCAGAATGAGGAGTTAGACCTGATTTGGTCAGAAGGAGCCATTTATAATATTGGCTTTGAACGAGGGTTGAACGAATGGCGTAAATATTTGAAAACAGGTGGATATTTGGCTATCTCTGAGAGTTCATGGTTTACAGACGAACGTCCGGCAGAAATAAATGATTTCTGGATGAATTCATATGCTGAAATAGATACGATTCCTAATCAGGTAGCCAAAATACACCGGGCAGGATATCTCCCTGTGGCTACATTTATTTTACCCGAAACGTGTTGGACAAAGTATTATTTTGCTCCTAAATCTACTGCTGAAGATGTTTTCCTGAATAAATATGCAGGGAATAAAGCTGCTGAAGACCTGATTGCGTCTCAACGCTACGAAGCGGAATTATACAACAAGTATAAAGAATTCTATGGCTATACATTTTTCATCGCAAAAAAAATAAAGCTATGATTGATCTAAATACTTATGGCTGGAGCGATAAATTAAGCCAACTAAAACAAGAATCAGTCCATAAAGCGTTGCCTCACGGACGGGTATCTATAGTCCATCGGACATGCTATGAGGTTATCTCTGAGAATGGGATGTTCCAATGTGAACTGACAGGAAATATGATGTTTGGTAGATCAACTTTCGATTTGCCTTGTGTGGGCGATTGGGTAATTTTTCAACCGTTCGATGACCAGAAAGGGATTATAGTTGATATGCTACCACGAGAACGAACCTTGTTTCGAAAGAAAAGTGGAACAGCATCTGACAAACAAGCCATTGCGTCGTACATTGACAAAGCTTTTATTGTACAAAGTTTGGATGATAATTTCAATGTCCGTCGGGCTGAACGTTTTATGGCTCAGATAGTGGAAGGAAACATTAGTCCCGTATTGGTACTCAATAAAGCTGATTTGGAGTTTGAGAAAGAGAATATAAGCAACGCAATCAAGCACATTGCCGATCGGATGCCTGTATTGTTTACAAGTATCCACCAACCTCAAACGATTCTTCAGTTACGAGAGTTTATCGCAGAAGGGGAAACAGTTGTTTTTGTCGGCTCTTCGGGTGTTGGGAAAAGTTCTCTGGTGAATGCACTTTGCGAAGAATCAATATTGCTAACATCCGATATAAGTTCGTCCACAGGAAAAGGAAGGCACACTTCAACACGTCGGGAAATGGTATTGATGAAAGGATCAGGGGTACTAATTGATACTCCGGGTGTTCGAGAATTTGGATTGGCTATTGAAAATCCGGACTCCCTTTCGGGAATGCTTGAAATTTCCGACTATGAAGGGTTGTGTCGTTTTAAAGACTGTGAGCATACAAACGAACCCGGCTGTGCTGTCTTAGAAGCGGTAAGTAATGGGACATTAGACCGTAAAGTTTATGAGAGCTATCTGAAACTAAGGAGAGAAGCTTGGCATTTTTCTACTTCGGAACATGAAAGACGTAAAAGAGATAAATCTTTTTCGAAACTAGTAGACGAAGTTAAGAAGCATAAAGAAAATCTCTAATATTCAATTTAAATAATGCAGGTATTGCAAAATACCTGCATTATTTTATGACTTATTGAACCATTGCAAGACTCTATATCGTATAAATCAAACAATGGAATTGTTACACTATACTCATATTACATTATAACCTCCCATTCCTCAACGTCTCCATCTATCGTTTTAAACAAAGGATGTGGATTTAAGTTAGCCAATGTGGGTAATTTATCGAATAGCTCAGGACTTCGTTTTTGAAGTTTTCTTCTCAGATGTTCAAACTCATATTCCAACTGCCCTTTTGTTACAAAGATTGGTAGTATATTTTCAATGAGACGGATCTTTTCCTTACTGTAATTATAGTTTCGTCTTACAGCCTCTTTATATATTTCAGTAAGAAAGGCGTCGATATAAAGATTGGGATCGGGGCTATTCTTAAAACGAATTAACTGAGGATGATTCGTATAACCTTTAGTATTCCCTAAAAGCACATTCTTAGCTAATAGCCCTTCACGCCAAGAGGCATTAAGCCCTGCCGAATCAAGATACATCGGATGTAAAGACCATAGTCGCATATATTATTTTTCTAATAGTTTTTCGATCGTGCCTGAGATTTTTGATGGATTGGTTATTGGAGCATAACGATCAACGATATTCCCTTCCCTATCAATCAGGAATTTAGTAAAATTCCATTTTATAGAATCGCCTAAAAATCCTTTACTATTTTCTTTCAGATATTTATACAGAGGATCGGTATTCTCTCCATTTACGTCAATCTTTCCAAAAGTGGTAAATGTCGTTTTATACTTCATCTCACAAAACGAGGTAATCTCTTCATTTGTTCCCGGAGCCTGTTTCCCGAACTGATTGCAGGGAAAGTCCAATATTTCGAACCCCTGATCTTTATACTTAAGGTATAAGTCCTGCAAATCTTTATACTGTGGGGTGAAACCACATGCTGTTGCAGTATTAACTATTAGCAGCACCTTCTCTTTATAGTTGGATAAAGGAACATCATTACCTTTACTATCCTTTACGGTAAAATTGTATATACTCATATTTATTGCTTTTACCATATACAACAATCTCGACCGATTTTAGATTAAATTATAACAAGTTTTATTATATAATTACTTTAATAGTCTTTCTCTTTCTTCCCACATATACAACAAAGCCGATTTCAAAGCTTGCTTAGAAGACTTCGGACTAAAACCGAGCTCTCTTCGGGATTTAGATATATCAAAATCCTGTACCAACCCATAAAACATATTCACTTCTTTGGTAGTCATGGCAGGAGCTTTCCCAGATATTTTAGCACCAAATCCTAACAGAGCACCGAATAAATAAAGGACAAACCGAGGAACAGGTATCGGCTTTTTAAGCCTCAGTTGCGGAAACAATTCATCAGCCAATTTGATTGACTCAGTAATAGTCATACATTTTTCATTAGCCAAGATATATCGTTCTCCCGACTGCCCCTTCGTTGCAGCCAAAACACAACCTTCTGCCACGTCATTTACATCTATCCAGTTGAGGGTTATCTTGGTTTCGATAGGCAATTTATTGTTCAATATCGCCTTTAATATTTCATTCGAATTACTCAAGCGGTCTGCTATCACGCCCCCTATCATGGCTGAAGGTAATACGGCAACTAATTCTATATCATGCTTCTTTGCTAATTCGAAAGCGAGTTTTTCCGCATCATTTTTTGAGTTATAATACATATCCCTACGGTCGGGATTGTAGCCTGATTCTTCATTGATTGGTATTCCTTTTGTATAATGCAATGCGGCAATGGAACTGACATACACAATCCGCTTTACTCCGGCTTGGGCTGCTGCCTCTATCATGACTTTGCAGCCATTCATATTCACATCGTAAATCTCTTTTTGCGGATCTTTTGCCCACAGCTTAAAGACGGCTCCTACCGCATAAAAAGTATCAACACCACGCAAAGCCTGAAGCATTGAGTTCTTATCGGTTATATCTGCCTGTAACACTTCGCAATCAAGCCCCTCAAATGGTTTTGTATTCTTGATATTGCGGACAGATGCTCTTACTTGATATCCTTTGGCGATTAAAAGTCTTACTAAGTTATTTCCTAAATGTCCGTTTGCTCCGGTAACTAAAACGATATTCTTCTGTGTCATTGTTTTATATTTAATAATTATGACACAAAATTCAGAATCGTAAAATCAATTACACTTGACTTTTGTTAGTTAATCAGATTTCGTCTTATACGGCTAAGACTTTCCGGTTTTATACCAAGGAAGGAGGCGATATATTGCAATGGAACATTCTGAATAATGTTCGGATAAGATTTCATTAGTTTAAGATAGCGTTGTTCGGCTGATAATGTTGCCAAATCTTTAGACCGCTCTTCATTATAGATTACCGACTCCTGCAAAACCTGCATTCCATAATCTTTCCAAAACGTACTTATACTGACCAATTTATCATAATCCGGTTTAGTTATACGAAGTAGTTCGCATTCGGTAACAGTTTCTACATTTACCGAAGCTTTTGTTTGGTTTATAAAATCTGAAAAGGCAGTGAAGAAACCGTGAGGACAATTGAGATGCGTAGTAACTTCATCTCCATTATCGCTATAATAAAACAGGCGCATAAATCCCGATATGATATAATATAAATGCTGAGGAATTTTTCCTTCTTCTTCCAAAATTCTGTTCTTTGGCATCAATACAGGCTGAAAAAGTGTTTTACACAGTTCTATGTCTTGTGATTGTATTTTATACCTAATTGAAATATCCTTTATCAGTTGTTCATGCATAGTCCAGAATCATTTCAATAATAAAACAATAATTGCAATCAGAGCTGGTAGTGCCTGCTTGAAAAAGATCGATTTTTGAGCAGTGACAGCACCATAAATGCCTGCAATAGCAACACAACTAAGAAAGAACAATGCTATATTATGACTCCAATCAGAATCTCCAATTAGCAGTGAACAGATAAGTCCGGCGGCAAGAAAACCATTGTATAACCCTTGATTAGCAGCCAATCCTTTTGTTTTCTCGAACAATTCATCAGGAATACTTTTGAAAGTTGTACGACCTTTTGTTGTCCATGCAAACATCTCGATCCAAAGAATATAGATATGTTCAAGAGCTACAAGACCTATTAATATTTTAGATAATATTTCCATCTTTTCTTCTTTTAGAATATTACCTTACGAAGTAAAGATTTATTTTTCAAGATCGTTATTACAATCTTTTCTTTTTATTATCTATTCCTAGTTTTTCTTAGTTCTTTACACAAATAACAAAGTAAATAACAATTGATTTGATCTAAAAACAAAACACTCGTAGCGCATAAATCACTACGAGTGTTTTTTAGTTACAACTAAAACTACCAAAAAATCCTTTATAAAGCCTGAGCCCTAGTCCACTCAGATGTGCCGTTCTCATTGATAGCCTCTATCGCAAAATAATAAGGCTTTGTTTTATCCATACCCGGATAATAGTATTCATTTACATTATATACCATTACACAGTTATAGAGTTTATCTGGCTCTTGCCCGATGTATATATTATAAGCATAAGCTCCGTCTACAGGTTTCCACTTCAGCCACCCGTTACGTTTGTCTGTCATATCTGAACGTAAAACAATGAAGTCTTCCACTGCTTTGGGCTTATCACCTTTTCCCAATCCAAAAGCTCTGAATCCTGATATTGCAAATTTACCGGTCGGCATATGTATATTTTCAAGTTTCAGATAACGAGCCTCAACAGGTTTTGCCAACTCCACATAATCGTGAGGCACATCTTTCTGATTTTTACTTTTATCAATCAGCACGCTCCACTTCTTCCCGTCCAAAGAATAATAAACTATATACTGATGATATGTTCCTGTTTGCTTGCCCATAAGCTCTACATCCTGATCGGCATAATTGATCTGTATGGCGTGTACAGTAGAAATTTGCCCCAGATCTGAGATCAACCATTCTCGTTTGTTCGCTGTCTGAGCACTCCAATATGTTTTGACGTTTTCGTCCACTATGTTATTTGCATAAAAAGCCCCAAGAGTAGATGATACTTGCACCGGCTTATTATAGTTCAACAACATCCAACCGGTAAATCGGCTCTGCAAATGATCTGCTTCACCATTTGGCAAATAGTGAGGATAATCTCCAAATGCAGTATTACAATACATGACATCATCTTTATCGAATCCGGCAGGCCAGATACCGATGCGACGCTCAAAATTATTTTTTACATTAATCACCATTGTGGAGGTATGCCAGTAGTTCTTCCAATTGTCCTGAAATGTAGCTCCATGTCCCGCACCTCTTATAAAACCTCCGGCCTTCATACTTAGCGGGAGAGATACATGCTCAAAGTAGCCTAGAGGACTATCGCTGACTGCTACACCGTCTCCATAGTGACTAAATTCAGTACCCGGACCACCCCATTGCAGGTAATATTTTCCATTATGCTTTGTCATCCATGCACCTTCCATAAACGGCTTTAGGAAAGTATTATCCATATGTTCTCCAAACCGATGCCAACCGATGCGCTCATCATCAAGCAGCAAGAGTTCTTTGCGTGTTCCTATGGGTTGAAAATTACTGCGATTGAGTTCTATGCCATACAATGGATATACATTACTACTCCCGTTATACATATAAAGACGCTCGTCATCGTCAACAAAGAAAGCCGGATCCCAGCCTCCGATATCGAATCGTTCTACGGCTTTACTCCACTCATTGCCCTTGGGGTTGGTACTCACCCAAATAGGAAAAAGGCGAGAATAAGTAGAACCGAACACACAGAGCGAGTCGCCTTGTACCCATGCTGCTGGGGCACAAAGATCATCCCACTTATTTGGCGTATTGTCAATAGCCTCTTGTGTAAGAAAATGACGTGACACAAAATGCCAGTCAGACATATCGCTACTCCACCAATAGCCTGTTTGATTGGTAGAAAACAGATAGTAATCTCCTTTATAATTCACAATTGCAGGATCTGCCGTAGCACGATGCTTTCCCCAAGTCAGAAAGTTGGGAATAGGGCCATATCCATAATCAATATTGATAGGATTACAATATGTTTTTTGCTGCGCCGACAGCCAGAAAGTCGCTGTAATAAATAACAATAATATACTTAATCTTTTCATATCTTAAAATAACACATTACTTCAAATGAGGGGATTCATATCCCAATTTCTTCAGTCCGTTTTGAACATCCGGATGACTCATAAACAGATTCCACAATAATCCTGTTCGGTAATTTTCCAGCATCACCACAGTTGTACCCTGATCTATTGCCAAATACTTCTGAGGATACCAGTTGTCAGTTTCACTAAAGGCATCATAAAAACCGTAAGATCCCATTAATTTATCTCTCAGACTATACAGTTTCCTCATCACCTTCATCGACTCTTGGGGAGTGTAAACAATAGAAGATAGTGCGGCAGTAGGCGTTATTACACCAAGATCTCCTCTTTCGGTTGGCTCATGAGCCGCATATCCTTTTACCGAATAGCTGGCAGTCAGCCCCCAACAGTCATCACCATAACCTTTATATCCTTTCGGGTTTCGGATACAATACGCCCTATTTATCAGCGTATAATTTTTCATTTCTTCAAAATAATCTGCATACTTATCCTTTAGTCCCCTTGGGTCTAAGCCTAAGAAAGAATAATGTGCCCAGAACAAAGGCCCTACCTCTGTACCTTGATAACGCATATTCAACTTGTAACCTTCTACCTCATGCGGGCCGATAATCTTTCCATTCTCTCCCCATCCTTGCTCATACACACTTGCAGGAACACCATGAGTAGGAGATGAGGCGGCAAGAATAAATGTTATAAGACATTCATTATAACCATGTATAGAAAAATTCATTTCCCAAGAATGCTCAGGACTCCAATGCCAGTACAATTGGTTTGTACCATTGCGATGCCAGTTCCAGTCTACAGCCTTCCAAAGCTTATCGATACGTGCTGCAAGAGCTTTTTCTTCATCGGTTCCGTTTATATAATATTGGTGCACAGTAAGAAGCCCTTGAAAAAGGAATGATGTTCCACCAAATCTCCACCATT
>Ga0206117_100476_pt1 | contig 40812 bp, 37 predicted proteins | sample 3A5Ametagenome_FD_177997 | JGI IMG/M metagenome (GOLD analysis project Ga0206117, IMG submission 177997) | Enriched microbial communities from leaf-cutter ant dump, University of Wisconsin, Madison, United States - 3A5A | ecosystem: Environmental > Terrestrial > Nest > Insects nest > Nest dump... | reverse complement strand
TCCGCTGCGTTACCCAGTTGCTCGGCTAGTTCCAGAACGCTCAAGCGCTGACGCGCCACTTTCTCCGGGGCATCCATGCTGCTTCCTCCCTATGCCAGTATTGCACGGAATGAAGCCTAAGAGGACACCCCAGGGACGATCCGTCCGGGTAAGGTTTCAGGTCGAACACAGGCCGAACATGCTCTCTCCAAGCCTCAAACCCATCCGAGTGATTCAGAGTTTCAGTCGAATAGTGGGCTGACATCAACGGCTGCTTCAAATCGCTCCCTTTCACTGCGACATCGGGCCTTATGGAACAGATTGCATTGCGTTGTTAACCATAACCCTGTCAGATGTAACATCTCAAGCCGGCAAAGCAACCCGGAGCTTCGAGGCCACGGCCCCATGTGAAGCCAGTGAAGCAAAGCCGCCCGGCCCAATCGCCCATTGTCGGCCTTTCAACTGACGCCGGTTCGCATCCAGTCTTCTCGCGACCACCTAAACAACACGGATATTGCTTCTTTTTACGAGCACGGCCGCAGCTTGCCTGGCTCAGCGCAGAGATCGAGACAGGTCAATGCCGGGATCGCCTGCCGGGAAATGTGCAAAACGTCCCAAGTTGAACGATCCAAATCTCAAACAGAGAGCCACTCAAGCCAGCATCTATTAACAAAGAACACATTACCTTAACAAGGAGCAGTACTATCGGAATAATCAAAAAATCGAGAATAATGCACGACGGCAATCGTCATATATAAATCGCTAAATCTCGCTTAATCATCAATATAGATTTATTATAGACGCACAAATTTCCAATTTCGATAATTATGTCGCAAAATCATTGAGAACAAGGCGGCAGAGTACTCGACGAAACCGTCGGCAAATCTTCCCTCCACCCCATGCCTGCTGCCTTAAACACATGACAGAGGTATCAAATGCGTTTCTTTGGGCTTGACGCTGAGCGTGCTGCAACACTCGCGGCGCTGGATCGCTCCCTAGCGGTGATCGAGTTCGAGATGGACGGAACGATCATCAACGTCAACGAGAACTTCCTCAACCTCATGGGCTATACCCTGGCTGAAGTCCGGGGCATAAATCATGCACAGTTCATCGATCCTTCCGAGCGGGAAAGCGCCGAATACCGCGCCTTTTGGGACAACCTGCGCCGGGGGCACTATCAGACGGGCGAGTATCGGCGGGTCGCTCGGAGCGGCAAGGAGGTCTGGATTCAGACCTCTTACAATCCAGTGCTCGACCGCAAGGGCAAGCCCTTCAAGGTCGTCAAGTACGCATTCGACATCACCGCGCAGAAGCTGAAGAACGCCGACTATGAGGGACAGATCGCGGCGATCAACAAGGCGCAGGCGGTCATCGCCTTCGATCTCGACGGCAAAGTTCTCGATGCCAACCAGAATTTTCTTGATGCCTTCGGGTATCGCCTCGACGAAATCAAAGGCCAGCATCATTCCATGTTCTTGGAGCCGGCTTTCCGCGACAGTGCGGAATACCGTCTCTTCTGGGACAACCTGCGCCAGGGCCGCTTTCAGGCTGCCGAGTACAAGCGCATCGGCAAGGGGGGCCGGGAGGTCTGGATTCAGGCCTCCTATAACCCGATCCTCGACATGTCGGGACGACCGCTGAAAGTGGTCAAGTTCGCCACCGACATTACCCCGCAAGTGCTTGACCGTCTGCGCCGCGCCGACATCCAGAAGAACATCGACGGCGATCTCGGCTCGATTTCCACCGCGGTGTCGCAGACGACCTCACAGGCCGCCAGCGCGGCCAGCGCTTCGACGCAGGCCACGTCCAACGTCCAGGCTGTTGCCTCGGGCGCCGAAGAGCTGGCGCAATCCGTCGCTGAGATCAGCCGGCAGGTCGTCACGGCACTGGAGATATCCAACGCCGCCGTCTCTCAGGCCAACCGCACCAACGGCACGATCACCACCTTGGTATCCGCCACCCAAAAGATCGGCGAGGTGATCGACCTCATCAACCAGATTGCCGCGCAGACCAACCTGCTGGCCCTCAATGCCACCATTGAGGCAGCCCGCGCCGGCGAGGCAGGGCGAGGCTTCGCCGTCGTTGCGAGCGAGGTGAAAAACCTTGCTACCCAGACTTCCAAGGCCACCGACGAGATCGGCTCGCAAATCACCGAAGTGCAGAACAATACTCGCGAAGCCGTCGACGCGATCAGCGAGATCTCGCAGACCATCGAACGCATCAACCAGATCTCCTCCTCCATCGCCTCGGCGGTCGAGGAGCAGGAGGCGGTGACGCGCGACATGTCCGCCAACATGCAGACCGCCGCCATCGGCGTGGAGACCATAACCCAGGGCATGAAGGATATCGCCGCCTCGACGCAGCTGATCGAGGAGGCCACCCGCAAGGTCAAGGACGCCTCCCGCGCTCTCGTCTGACGACGCGACCACAGGCGCGCCTCACCGAAACGGACTGACTCACCACTTCATCGCTTCACTGCCCCCGGAACCTGTCACCGGGGGCCGGTAGTGCTCGCGCCGAACCCAGGGCAAATCGGAACATCGGGAACGGACCCAAACCATGAACGTCATCCCCCTCAAATGCGACATGGAACGATCTCTCGGCGTATCGACCGACGAGATACTGAGCGGGTTTACCCGCCTGTTTGTTGACTTGGCGGTCCAGGCGGATCGGATAGGCTCGTTTGGTGGCAACACGGCCGACATCGTGCGGATCAAGGCGGCGATCGCCGCCTCGGCCACCTATCTGTTCAACGCCAACGCCACCTTCCTCAATCACCTCGCCGGTAACCCACCACCGGGCACCGAGTGATCCAACAAGGAGATCCGGTGTTGGCTGCCGAAACTGGCGAAGCGGTTATCGCTTTGGCCGGAGAACGGACGCCGCAACAAAGGCTTCGACCTCTCGTGGATGGGGGAGCCCAATCCGCCAGCTGCCTTGAAGCACACGTTACCGGACATACCGAGATCGTTGAAATGGCCTTCTTCCATTGGAATACCCGGCTTGAAACCGGAAACTCCCGCGTTGACGAGCAGCACAAACGTTTGTTTTCACTGACAAACCGGATTTCCGAGGCAGTTGGCGGCCAAGCCCCGCTGCCGGAGGTGTCCGATCTGGTCGCCGAGCTGGTGGAATACGCCCAGGTCCACTTCTCCGATGAGGAGAAGCTGATGGCCACATCCTCATTGCCGTTCGAAGCCCAGGGGCGCCACATTGCGGCCCACAGGAACTTCATCGAAAGAGTCGGTGTTATCGCCGCCAAAACGGACCTTTCGCAGACACAGGCGACGGGCGAGTTCCTGGATTTCCTGGTGAACTGGCTGGTGACGCACATCCTCAAGATGGATCATCAGATGGCGCTTACCCTGCCCGAGCGGAATCCAAGCCCGGATAGATCACCGCAACCTGCCATATCCGTGGAGAAAGTCCTCATCTCCGCTCTCGGCGAAACGGAACGCCGCTTCCGACTGCTCGCCGAGCAGGCGCCCGTGATGATTTGGCTCTGTGGCCTCTCCGGCAATCGAGAGTTCGTCAACAAGGGCTGGCATGATTTCGTCGGCATCCCGGCCGAGGGCCCGGACCCGATCGATTGGCTATCCTTCATTCATCCCGAGGACCGCGAGCAATACAGGGCGTTTCTCTCAATACTGCTGGACCACGGCACCCCCGGAGAACGGGAGTACCGCGTTCGCAACGCTTCCGGGGGATGGACATGGATTCTCGAGCGGGTCGTCCCCCGAATGGAGGAAGGCATCTGCGTCGGGCTGCTGGCGGCCGCGATCGACATATCGGCCATCAAGTCGGTCAACGAGTTCTTGGAAAGGGAGGTCGCAGAGCGGACTCGCCAGCTCGAGGTGCTCGCCGGCACGGATGCGCTGACGGGCCTCCTCAACCGGCGATCCCTGGATGTTCGGCTGGCTTCCGAAATAGGCAGGGCACAGCGCTATTGCCGACCGCTGTCGATCCTGTTCATCGATATCGATCACTTCAAGCGCATAAACGACGACTTCGGACACGCCGCCGGAGATTCGACTCTCGTGGCCATAGCGGAAGCAATCAAGGGGAGATTGCGGGACACCGATCTCGTGGTCCGGCTGGGAGGCGAGGAGTTCGTCGCTATTCTGGTCGAGACCGATCTCCCGCAAGCCACTCTGATCGCCGACACCTTACGGCGGCTGGTCATGAGCCTGACCTTCGCCGCCGTCCCCAAGCCGGTGACGATAAGCGTTGGGGTTACCGAGCTACAGCGCGACGATGATGTCGGCAGCTTCATCGCGCGAGCCGATGGCGCCCTGCTGGAAGCAAAGCGAGGAGGCCGGAATCGCTGCCGTGTGGCTGCCTTGGATCTCTCGACCTGAACGGCTTCTCGTCATCAGGGGCCCCGGTCAATCACTCGAGGAGTACGGCCCTGAGGAGCGCTAACATCGTGGTCGAGCTGGCGAAGCTTACGGCCATATGCGGACGGTAATATTCCCAATAGGCGATCTTCAGGGCTGAAAAGGCGACAGACGGCACCTTACCGGGCAGACAAACCATGAGGTCATGTTTGCCGGAAAGAGGTCCATTCTCTCTCGCCAGACCGGCGGGTAAAGGCCGGTGAGAAAAGCAGCGTAAAATTATATAATGATTTCAATGGTGATTTTTTCTACTGGAGGCCACGGAGGGAATCGAACCCCCGTACACGGATTTGCAATCCGCTGCGTCACCACTCCGCCACGTGGCCTCACGGAGAAGGGTCATAAGCGAGCGCGGCTGCATAGACAAGGGGGCAGCGGGGGAAAATCCATCGCAGCATTCTCGGCGGCCATTTTGCTTAGGTCCGCTCGGCGCTCGGCATGCGGATCGGACCGATCGGGACCATCGGCATGGGCGTCACTCGGCCGGGGCTGGCAAGGTCAGGTGACAGACGGCGGCAACCGGCGATAAGCTTCGTCCAGACCGTTGTGCCAGATCCCTTTCGGAAGGATGGCCATGGACCACCTTGCTCCCCACAGGCTCACGTCTTTTCCTGGCGCCGTGTCGGACGACGACATTCGCAAGGCTCGTTTTCCCGACGGTTTCATCTGGGGAGCCGCCACCGCCGCCTACCAGGTGGAAGGCGCCTGGAACGAGGACGGCAAGGGCGAATCGATCTGGGATCGCTTCACGCACACGCCGGGCAAGGTGCGCGGCGGCGTGACGGGCGATGTCGCCTGCGACCAGTATCATCGCTACCGAGAAGACGTCGATCTCATGAGGCAACTCAACCTCAGGAGCTATCGCTTCTCCATTTCATGGCCGCGCATCCAGCCCAACGGCACCGGCGCACCTAACATGAAGGGGCTCGACTACTACAGCCGGCTGGTCGACGCCCTGCTTGCCGCCGGCATCCGCCCATGGTGCACCCTGTATCACTGGGACCTGCCACAGGTGCTCGAGGACCGGGGTGGCTGGCCGAACCGGGATCTTGCCGGTTACTTCGCCGATTACGCCGGCATTCTGGCCGAGCACCTCGGCGACCGCATCACCACCTGGGCGCCGTTCAACATGCCCTGGGCCATCGCCTACATGGGATATGCCGCCGGCTCCTTCCCACCCTGTCGCACCAGCATGGCCGACTTTCTCAAGGCGGCGCACACGCTGGGTCTGGCGCAAGGCAAAGCGCATCGCGCCGTCAAGGCGGCTTCGGCCAAGGCCAGCTTCGGCAGCGCCTACGAGATGGCGCCCGCCTATCCGAAGACCGACAGCGAGGCCGATCGGTCGGCGGCGGAACGCTATCACGCCATGAACAACGTGTTTTTCCTCGAAGCGGCAATGACGGGACGTTATCCGAACGCCTTCGTCGGAGACGCTCCCCTGGATCTCATGGGCTATCGGCCCGGCGACGAGGCGATCCTCAAGGCGCCGCTCGACTGGATAGGGCTTCACTACTACACGCGCCGCGTCATCTCCGACGCCAGCCACGAGCAGCATTTCGGTGGCGGCAGTTTTAGCGGCACCGAAATCGAGTCCGGCGGGCCGGGCGGCCGGGATCCATACACCCGCTTCAGCGCGGAGATGCCGACCGAGGGACCGCTTACCGAGGCGGGGCTCGAGCTATGGCCGCGCGGCATCTACGATCTCGTGAGCAGGATTTCCAAGGATTACAATGGTCTGCCGATCGAGATAACCGAAAGCGGCTGCAGCTATCTCGACGAACCCTATGACGAGGAGAATGGTCGCATACCCGACCGGAGGCGGATCGACTGGTATCGTCAGGTGCTGGCGGAACTTGCGCGGGTCATCGCCGACGGTGCATCGGTGCGGGCGTTCCATGCCTGGACGCTGCTCGACAATTTCCAGTGGGCTGAGGGATACACCGAGCGCTACGGCCTGATGCACACGGACTTCCACAGTCAGAAGCGGACGATCAAGGACTCGGGCCTGTGGTTCGGCCGCGTGGCCGCCACCAATCGGCTCGACTGGTAGCGACCTATTTGTACGAGGAGTTGGTGCGCGTGACGGCCATCGCTCAGACGGCGACCGCCATCTCGGCAGGGAAACGGCTCGAACCAAAGGGCCGCTCCACACTGTCCCGATCGGCGAGAAGCCGGGCGGCCGCCCGCTGGGCCTCGGCAACCGAGCCGTAGAGCTCGCCATCGAGATCCCAGACATCATACTTGACGGCAACGAAACGCACCTGATCGCCCGCGGGGGCGGCAACGGCAACGGCCTTTCCGGCCACTTCAATCACAATTGGCTTGGACATAATATTGCTCTCCTGGCCTGTCGCCTGTGGCGAGACCATCATCCTGTCGACTACGTTTTCGTAAGAAGTGTCAGATGCTCAGCAAAGACACGTTCGCCATTGGCGTTTCGAGCGAAGATGATTGGGGCGGATCGTCGAACGGCATACATTCGTGCGCGTCATCCGCGGAAGCGAAATGTGTGTCATTTATGACCTCCTTTCCCAAATTCGAGAGAGCATTACTCTCTGGGGCACACCGATAGTGATCAACAACGACCGAAATATGACGCCGAACGATTCGGCTTGGTGTCCTGTTCCGGCAGCACCGCGATCCCATCGCGCCTGTCCTGCATTCAACCTGCCATAAGTGGAGTCGGCACTCCAGAAACGAAATATCAAAGTCGGGCACATTCGCGTGAATGGATTCCGCCAGGTCACCAAAGTCGATCGAGATATGGCGGATACGGCTCTGGATGGAGCCTACGTCACGCCCGCCTCCAGCGATTGTAGCGGCGCAGGACCCAGACCTCGGCGCGGCGCCTGAACCGCCGGGCGAGCGGCGAATCCACCGAAAGGATGGCCAGACCCACCGGGATCATCCAGAAACCGACAACCGGCAGGAAGCCGACGAGCCCCATGGCAACGAAGGCGAACCCCATGGCGACACGAAGGGGCCGATTTCTCGGCAATCGCACCGTCCGCCCCCAGAACTTCACCCTCGACATGCGCAGCCTTTCGAAATGCTCGCGTTTCCGGCGAAGACCGGTCCGGGACAGATAGGAAAGCACCCCCGGCTTTTCAAAGCCCATGGCGGGACTTGCGGGAAAACACTGCCTGGTGAAGGAAAAAGCCGTTCCTCACCATACCGTTAGCTAGAAAATTTCCACCTCTTCCGGCCTTTTCGCACCCCGATCGCATTTTCCTTGCCGAGGGGGCTTTGCAAACCGGAACAGCTTTGTTATACGCACCGCCACCGAAGCTGTTCCGCGATAGCTCAGTTGGTAGAGCAGGTGACTGTTAATCACCGGGTCGTAGGTTCGAGTCCTACTCGCGGAGCCATCGGTTTCCTAAGGAAATCAACAGACTGGTCCTGATCGATCCACGTGTGGATTGGTGCGTCTGGTCGTGCGCTACGCCCGTTTACGACGGAAGCGAGAAGAAGCTGTCGATGGCAAGCGCGGCCGCGCCGCGCGCCCAGGCATCATCGTTCCAGAACTCGACAAACACCTCGGTGCCGCGCTGGAAATTCTTCTCCTTCAGCGTAGCCACCATGGGCTCCAGCAAGGCCGGCCCGAACAGTACCCCCTCGCCGCCGATCACCATGGTTTCCGGATCGAACAGGCTGGCAAAAGTGGCGGCGGCAGCTCCAAGACGGCGGCCGGCGGTGCTCAGGATCTCGCAAGCCACCGGGTCGCCCTCCCCCGCCAGCGCGGCTAAGGAAACGGGATCGATGGCATGGCTGGACGGCCGCACCATGCGATAGGCGTTGAGAATGGCTGGGAGAGACGTCACGGCCTCAAGGCAGCCGAGCCGGCCGCACTCGCAACGGGGACCATCCTCCACCACGGTGAGGTGGCCGATCTCGCCCGCGCCGCCGTAGCGGCCGCGCAGGAGTTGGCCATCGACGATCATCGACGCGCCGATGCCTCGACCAAAGGAAAACACCGCCAGCGACGATGCCTGCCGCCCGGCCCCGAACAGATGTTCGGCGAGCGCAAAGGCGTTGACGTCATTGTCGACCCAGGCGGGCGCGCCGGCCAGACCGGAGATCAGCGCGGCAATCGGCACGTCCTTCCAGCCGAATCGATCGCACCGCAGACATATGCCGCTCTCGGCATCGTGCTGGCCGGGCATGGCGAGACCGATCCCGATCAGCCGCTTCCGATCCTCGCCCGAGCGCTCCATGAGACGGGTGAGCGCGTCGGCAGTCGCCCGCGCGACCGCGTCGGGCGAACGCGCGTCGACGTCCGCCGTCAGCGTGTCGATGACGTTGGTGCCGAGGTCGGTCAGCGTCGCCCTCAGGTGATGCTCCATCAGCTTGACGCCAAGAGCGACGTGACCGGCATAATTCAGATCGAGCCGGGTCATCCGGCGCCGGCCGCCGTCAGCCACAGCATCGCGCTCGGTGATGATCTGCTGGTCCAGGAGCTCGGACGACACATAGGAAATGGCTGCCGGGCTGAGTCCGGTCGCCGCCGCAATGTCCGACCGCGCCGTTGGTCCATGCCGACGCAGGTGATTGAGCAGAAGCAGCCGGTTGAGCGTGCGCGACGTACTCTGATTTCCCTTCAGCGAGGGCATGAGACCATTTCCATTTCCAGAGCCGGCGACCCGTTCGTTTCACTTATAGAAACGAACTCGGGTAGATTTCAACATATCGGACAACACCGGATGGCAACGATACGAGCTTCGTCGCACCAGGAAAACTGGCGGACAAGATCGATCGGGCCGACGCAAACCCGAGCGTTTCCGCGTCTCATCCCCGTCTTTACATAAATTTCGGAGGGCAAACTATCTCGCTTGACTCGCCATACATTTCATTTAATTAATTGAAGCCATATCAGGTCATCAACGGCGGTCGTCAGCATGCCTCGTTCCACTCGCGCCCAGTTTCCCGACGCTTTCCGGTGGGGCGTTTCCACCTCCGCGCTGCAGATCGAAGGCGCCACGGACGTCGATGGCCGTCGCCCCTCGGTCTGGGACACCTTCGCGGCGGAGCCGGGTCGGATCCGAAACGGCGACACGCCGGCGGTGGCCTGCGATCACTTTCATCACCTCGACGAGGATCTCGATCTGGTCAAAGCGCTCGGCGTCGACGCCTATCGCTTTTCCGTGTCTTGGCCACGCATCATGCCGACCGGCACCGGCGCGGTGAACGAGGCGGGCCTAGCCTTCTACGACCGCCTCGTTGACGGGCTGCTGGAGCGTGGCGTCGAGCCGTGGCTGACGCTTTATCATTGGGACCTGCCACAGCCGCTCGAGGATGCCGGCGGCTGGCCGCGCCGGGAAACCGCCCTCGCCTTCGCCGATTTCGCCGACGTGGTGTCCCGCCGGCTCGGCGATCGCGTCAAGCGCTGGATTACCCACAACGAGCCCTGGTGCAGCACGATCAAGGGCTATTACGAGGGCGAGTTCGCGCCCGGCAAGCGCGACCTCGCGGCGGCCATGCAGGCGACCCATCACGTCCTGCTGTCGCATGGCCTGGCATTGCCTGTGCTCCGGTCCAATGTCGCGGATGCCCAATGCGGCATCGCCCTGAGCTTGCATCCGATCCACACAGCATCGGACTCCGAAGCCGATCGTCTCGCCGCCATCCGCCACGATGGCCTCAGGAACCGCTGGTTCCTCAATCCGCTGCATGGTCGCGGCTATCCGGAGGACGTCCTCCGCGAGCTGGGCGCCGCCGCGCCCGATATCGTCGAGGGGGATCTCGCGATCATCGCTGGCAAGACCGACTTCCTCGGCATCAACTATTACTTCCGTGAGATCATCGCCGATGATCCGAAGGGGGGACCGATGCGGTCGCGCGTCGTCGAGACCACCGCGTCCGACGTCACCGGCTTCGGTTGGGAGGTCTATCCGGAAGGCCTCACCGAACTGCTGCTGCGCGTCACGCGCGACTACCACCCGGCGCCGATCGCCATTACCGAGAACGGCGCCACCTATCCCGATGAGATGACTGCTGACGGCCGGGTCCATGACGACCGGCGGGCGATCTACATCCATCGCCACATCGATGCGCTGCGCGCCGCGATGGACGGCGGCGTCGATCTCGCCGGCTACTTCGTCTGGAGCCTGCTCGACAACTTCGAATGGGCGGAAGGCTATTCCAAACGGTTCGGCCTGGTGCACGTCGATTTCGCGACCCAGGCGCGGACCATGAAAGACAGCGGCCGCTGGTTCGCCACCTTCCTGAAAGGGTGACCGGCGCGCCGAAGACGGAGGCGATTTTCCCTACCACGGTCCGTTCCTTTCATGGCCGGACCGGTTGCGAGGCTGCTGGGACCCGAAGGGAGTGTCGGGTCGCGATGAAGGAGGAGAGAGATGTTTAACAAGCTTGGAGTGCTGGGCTCGGTCATGGCCTTCGCCCTGACCACGACCACGCCGGTGTTCGCCGGCACCGCCGAGGTCATCCACTGGTGGACGACGGGCGGCGAGGCGGCTGCGCTGAAGATTCTCGTCGAAGCCTATGAGAAGACCGGCAACACCTGGAAGGACAACCCCGTGGCCGGCGGCGAAGCCGCCCGCATGGTGGCGCGCACCCGTATTCTCGGCGGCGATCCGCCGACGTCCATGCAGTGGCAGGTCGGCGCCCCCTTGATGGCGCTCGCCGAAGAAGGCCAGCTCAACGACATCGACGAAGTGGCCAAGGATTGGGACAAGCTGCTGCCCAAGGTGATCGCCGACAACGCCAAGTTCAAAGGCAAGTACGTCACGGCGCCGATGAGCATCCATGGCCATAACTGGCTGTGGGGCAACCAGGCTGTGCTCGACGACGTCGGCATTGCCATGCCGAAGACCTGGGATGAGCTTATCGCCTCGGCCGACAAGATCCGCGCCAAGGGCTACATTCCGCTGGCACTCGGCGGTCAGTCCTGGCAGGAGATCTTCGTCTTCGAGAGCATCCTGATCGACGTCGGCGGCCGCGATTTCCTGACCAAGGTCACCTACGACCTCGACGACGCCGCTCTGCGCAGCCCGGAAATGCTGAAGGCCTTCGAGACCTTCGCCAAGGTGCGCGATCTGGTCGATCCCGGCAGCCCGAGCCGCGACTGGAACATCACCGGCGGCATGCTGATCAGCGGCAAGGCCGCCTACATGATCATGGGCGACTGGCTGAAGGGTGAGTTCGTGGCCGCGAACAAGGTTCCCGGCAAGGATATCGCCTGCGAAATCTTCCCGGCCGGCGGCAAGACGCTGGTGTTCGGCACCGACGCCTTCGCCATGACCGCCGTCAAGGATCCGGCCGCCCGCGAAGCCCAGCTGGCGCTGGCCAAGACGATCATGGACCCGGTGGTGCAGAAGGAATTCAGCCTGCGCAAGGGCTCGATCCCGCCGCGTCTCGACATCGACAAGACCGGCTTCGACGCCTGCGCCCAGATCGCCATGGGCGCCGCCGCCGATGGTGACCTGTTCCTGGTGCCCGACAACGTCACCGACGCCACCGGCATCGGCGCTCTGGTCGACCAGATGACCACCTTCCTGCACAGCAAGATGACACCCGAGGAAGGCATGACCGCCATGGCCGATGCCGTGGCCGCGACCCGCTGACGGGCATTCGACACGTTGTGCCGGCGGCGACTTGCCGCCGGTACGCTCCGATCCGTGAAGCGAAGGCTCCGATCATGCGCAGATTCCTCCAGCGGCACGTGTCGCAGGTCGCCCTATCGCCGTCGCTGGCGCTGATCGCGATCTTTCTCTACGGCTTCATCGCCTATACGGCGGCGGTATCGACGACCAACAGCAAGGCTTTCCCGCGCTTCGACACATTCGTCGGCCTCGAACAGTATTGGCGTCTGTTCCATACCCCGCGCTGGCATGTCGCCTTCACCAACATGTTTCTGTTCGGCGGGCTGTTCCTGCTCGTCACCATTTCGCTCGGTCTCCTGATCGCCATTCTGATCGACCAGCGCATCCGCGCCGAAAGCTTCTTCCGGTCGATCGTCATGTATCCGATGGCGATGTCCTTCGTGGTGACCGGCATCATCTGGCAATGGCTGCTAAACCCGACGCTCGGCATCGAGGTGATGATGCATCAGCTCGGCTTTGAGAGCTTCCGGCTCGACTGGCTGACCAATCCCGACACAGTCATCTGGGCGCTTGTGGTCGCCGCCTTCTGGCAGGGCTGCGGCCTCGTCATGGCGCTGTTCCTCGCCGGCCTGCGCGGCATCGACGAAGACATCTGGAAGGCGGCGGCGGTGGACGGCATCCCGGCCTGGCGGGTCTACGTCTTCATCGTCATCCCGATGCTGGCGCCGGTGTTCCTCACCGTCGTGGTGCTGTTGTCGCTGTCGATCGTTCGCGCCTTCGACCTCGTGGTGGCGCTGACCAACGGCGGCCCCGGCGTGTCGTCCGATCTGCCGTCGGTGTTCATGTTCGACATGGCCTTCCGCCGCACCAACCTCGGCCTATCGGCCGCCTCGGCGGGGGTGATGCTCGGCACGGTGCTGGCGATCCTGATCCCCTATCTCTACGTCGAAACGAGGGAGCGCGCCTGATGTCGGCTCCGACAGATGCAATGCCCCGGTCCAACCGATCCGGCTGGCTGACGCCCCGGCGGACCAAGGCCATCCTGAAGCGGGTCGTGCTCTACCTGCTGCTTGCCATCGTCGCCTTCTTCTTCGCCGGACCGCTCTACATCCTGCTCAGCACGTCGTTCAAGACGATGCCTGAGATCCAGGCCGGCGGGTTGATGTCGCTGCCACACGAGCCGACCGCCCAAGCCTGGGTCACAGCCTGGGGCGAAGCCTGCATCGGTATCACCTGCGGCGGCCTCAAGGGCTATTTCGGCAACTCGATGGTGATGGCCGTCCCCGCCGTGCTGATCTCGGTGATGATCGGCGCCATCAACGGCTACGCTCTGGCCAAATGGCCATTTCCCGGCGCCCGCTTCGTGTTCGCCGCGCTGGTTGCCGGCAACTTCGTGCCGTTCCAGGTGGTGCTGGCGCCGGTGTCGGTGACGCTTCGCACGCTCGGCCTGTTCGGCTCGGTGGAAGGGCTGATTCTGATCCACGTGATCTACGGCATCCCCATCACCACCATGCTCTTCCGCAACTTCTTCCTGTCGGTGCCCAACGACCTGATCAAGGCGGCGCGCATCGACGGCGCCGGCTTCTTCTGGATCTTCTTCCGCATCGTCTTGCCGCTGTCGCCATCGGTGATCGTGGTGGCGCTGATCCTGCAGTTCACCGGCATCTGGAACGACTTCCTGTTCGCCGTTTCCTTCTCCAATCCGTCGAGCGCGCCGATGACGGTCGCCCTCAACAATCTGGTCAACTCCAACTTCGGGGTGAAGGAATACAACGTCCACATGGCCGCGACGGTGATCGCCGCCGCCCCCACCCTCATCCTCTACATCCTGCTCGGCCGCTACTTCCTGCGTGGCATGACCGCCGGGGCCGTCAAGGGTTGACCGTCATGATCGACATCCGGATTTCCAACTGCAACAAGAACTACGGTTCGCTGAGGGTGCTGAAGGACATCAACCTAGAGATCGAGCGCGGCGAGTTCATCGTGCTCCTGGGCCCCTCGGGCTGCGGCAAGTCGACGCTCTTGCACATCGTCGCCGGCCTCGACCGGTTGAGCTCGGGCGCGATCGAGATCGGCGGCCGCGACGTCACCGACGTCGAGCCCAAGGATCGCGACATCGCCATGGTGTTCCAGTCCTACGCGCTCTATCCGACCATGAGCGTCCGCAGCAACATGGAGTTCGGCTTGCGCATGCGCGGCAAGCCGATGTCGGAAATCCGCCCGCTGGTCGAGGACAAGGCGCGCATGCTGCACATCGACCATCTGCTCGACCGCCGGCCGAGCCAGCTCTCCGGCGGCCAGAGGCAGCGCGTCGCCATCGGTCGGGCCCTGGTGCGCGACCCCAAGGTTTTCCTGTTCGACGAGCCGCTCTCCAACCTCGACGCCAAGCTGCGCGCGAGCATGCGCACCGAGATCAAGAAGCTGCACCAGTCGCTTGGCACCACGGCGATCTACGTCACCCACGACCAGCTCGAGGCGATGACGCTCGCCACGCGGATGGTGGTGATGAAGGCCGGCGAGATCCAGCAGGTGGGCAAGCCGGAAGAAGTCTACCACCGGCCGGTCAACCTGTTCGTCGCCGACTTCCTGGGCAATCCCGGCATGAACTTCATGAAGGGGCGCCTTCGTCTGGAGGGCGGGCGCGTCTCGGCGGACGTCGGTGCCGCCACCATTCCGCTCGACGGCTATGCCTTCGACGCCGCCCCCGCCGACGGACAGGCGGTGGTGGTCGGCCTGCGCCCCGAATCCGTCCAGCCATCGACGGGCGGCGAGCCCTTCGCTCTGACGCTGAAACCGACGCTGATCGAGCACACCGGCTCGGACAATCTCGTCGTGCTGGCCATGGGAAGCGAGGAGATCGTCGGCAAGTTCCCCTCCGACATGCTGCCGACGCTCGGAGAACCTGTTGCCGTCGGGTTCGACCTTGCCCGTCTGTCGGTGTTCGACGCCCAGACAGAGCGGCGGATCTAGCGCGGATCAGCCTGGCCGCTTCGCCTGCAAGCCGGCAATCATCACGTCGATGATGGCGTGGGCGGCGGCTTCCTCGTTGTCGCGGCCACCGCTGAACTGGACCATGCCGGCCAAGGCCCGCAGCAGATCGATCGGCTCGGCGTCGAAGCCGATCTCTCCGGCAGCAACGGCATTGCCCACCAGAAGGTCGATCGTCTGCTTGGTAGCGGCGCCGGACGCGGCGTAGAGCGAAGACTTGCCATCGGCGAGCGAGTCCAGAAGCTCCATCATCCCGTGCTTGACGGACATGTAGCGAAAAAACAGGCGCATCCACGCCCTGAGCGCCTCGACCGGCGGCCGGCTGGCGGCAAGCTCGGAAGCCGCCCGCACCAACTGATCGCTTTCGTTGCGGTAGACCGCCTCGATCAGCGCATCTCGCGTCGGGAAATGGCGGTAGAGCGTGCCGATGCCGACCCCCGCCGTCCGCGCCACTTCCTCGAGGCTGGCGGAGCCTCCCCTCTCGGCAAAGACCGACTTGGCGGCATCGATCAGCCGAGTGCGATTGCGCTCGGCATCGGCGCGCGGCTTGCGGGGCGGTTTTCCGGCACTATCGATCACGTCCGCGTGAGCCTCTTGTTAAACGGAGGTTCCCTCCGTATTTAGAAACGGAGACATCCTCCTTTTTTATTGCAAACCCGATCCGAGGGCAACGGCTCGCTCGGCCCGGCGGATGGTCTCGACCTACGGAGACAGACATGACCGCACAATTCGGCGCGACCTCCACTACCGACGACGTCCTCGCCGGCGTCGACCTTTCCGGCAAGCGCATCCTGATCACCGGCGTCTCAGCCGGGCTCGGCGTGGAAACGGCGCGTGCGCTCGTCGCTCACGGCGCCGCGGTGGTCGGCGCGGCACGCGATCTCAACAAAGCCGAAGCGGCGACCGCGCCCGTGCGTGCGGCCATCGCAAATGGCAAAGGCGCATTCGATCTGATCGAACTCGACCTCGCCTCGTTTGCCAGCATTCGAGCGTCCACCGACAGGCTCGTCGTCGACGGCCGGACGTTCGACGTGGTCATCGCCAATGCCGGCGTCATGGCTGCTCCCTTCGGGCATACGGCCGATGGCTTCGAAACGCAGTTCGGCACCAATCACCTCGGCCACTTCCTGTTCGTCAACCGCATCGCCGGGCTGATTGCGCCGGGGGGCCGGCTGGTCAATGTCGCCTCCTCGGGCCATCGCTTCGCCGATGTCGATCTCGACGATCCCAACTTCGAGCGCACGCCTTACGACCCCTGGGTTGCCTATGGTCGTTCCAAGACGTCCAACATCCTGTTCGCCGTGGAGTTCGATCGCCGTCACAAGGCGCGCGGCGTGCGGGCCACCGCTCTGCATCCGGGCGGCATCAACACCGAACTCGGCCGTCACGTCGGCGTCGACACGCTGAAGGCGATGATCGAGCGCATCAATGCCGAGCTCGCCGCCGCTGGCAAGCCGCCCTATAGCTGGAAGACCATTCCGCAAGGCGCGGCAACGTCCGTCTGGGCTGGCGTGGTCGCCGATGCCGACGCGGTGGGCGGCCGCTACTGCGAGAACTGCCACGTTTCGGAGGTCACCGACGGCGTGATCAACCCCGTTGCCGAAGGCGTTCGCTCCTACGCGCTCGACCCCGATCGCGCCAGGGCGCTATGGGCAAAGAGCGAGGAACTGGTCGGCGAACGCTTCTGACATTCGCGCCGCCGGCCGAACGACAGCTCGGCCGGCGGCTAACTATCTCGATAAATTGCGAATATTTTTCAGCCGCTTAGATGTCACGCGGCATTCATGCGACTGTCACGCCCGCGTCATGCCCCCTGCCTACCAAGGAGCGCGCGCTCTCATCGACGCGATCCAATTTTCAAGGGGCAGATTATGCGCAGTCTTTTTCTGGCACTCGCCGCCAGCACGGCTCTGATCGGAACGGCCGGTGCGGCCACCGTCTTTCCGCTTGACCGGGCGACCATCCTCGCCGGCTCCCCCTTCGACTTCAAGGTGGAGTTCGACGGCTCGGTGAAGGCCGAGGATGTCAAGATCGCCATCAACGGCGCCGACTACAAGGCGGCGCTCGGCGGCGAAGTGGAGTTCATCGCGTCCGAGAAGGGCAAGGACGACGCAGCCCTCGGCTCGGCCGTGCTGCTGCGCGGCGTCAAGATCAACAAGGCCGGCGCCTACACGGTGGAAGTCTCGGCCGGCGACGAGAAGAAGTCGGTCACCTGGGACGTCTATGCGACGCCCGAGACGCCCAAGGCCAAGAACGTCATCTTCCTGCTCGGCGATGGCCTGTCGGTTGCTCACCGCACCGCTGCCCGCCTGATGTCGAAGGGCATGACCGAAGGCAAGGCCAACGGCCGTCTCGCCATGGACGACCTCGACCACATGGCCTTCATCGGCACGTCGGCTACCAACGCCATCAACACCGACTCGGCCAACACCATGTCGGCCTACATGACCGGCCACAAGACGGCGATCAACGCCCTCGGCGTCTACGCCGACCGCACGCCGCCGACGCAGGACGACCCGAAGGTGGAAACCATCGCCGAGGCGCTGCGCCGCACCACCAAGAAGTCGATCGGCATCGTCGTCACCTCTGAGATCGAAGACGCCACGCCGGCCGCTGTGGTCGCCCACACCCGCAAGCGCGACGACAAGGCCGACATCGTCGGCATGCTGTTCGACGTCAAGCCTGAGGTCGTTCTGGGTGGCGGTTCGGCCTACTTCCTGTCGAAGGACGTGCCGGGCTCCAAGCGCAAGGACGACAAGGACTACATCAAGCTGTTCCAGGACGCCGGCTACAAGCTCGCCACCGACAAAACCGAACTCGACAAGGCGGCTGGTTCCGACAAGATCCTCGGCCTGTTCCACACCGGCAACATGGACTACGCCCTCGATCGCATGCAGCTCAAGAAGGGCACCGTCGACAAGTTCCCGAACCAGCCGGGTCTCGTCGGCATGACCAAGGTCGCCCTCGACAACCTCTCCAAGAACCCTGACGGCTTCTTCCTGATGGTCGAGGCCTCCTGCATCGACAAGGCCAGCCATCCGCTCGACATGGAGCGCGCCGTCTTCGACACCATCGAGTTCGACCAGACGATCGCCCTGGCTCGCGAGTTCCAGGCCAAGAATCCCGACACGCTGATCGTCGTCACCGGCGACCACACCCACGGCGTGTCGATCGTCGGCACCATCGACGACACCATCGGCAAGGAAGGCCGGGAGAAGTTCATGGTCGGCGCCAACGCCGGCTTCCCGACCTACACCGACGAGGACAAGGACGGCTATCCCGACAAGATCGACGCGGGCCGCCGCCTCGCCATGTTCGTCTCGAACTACCCCGACCACTACGAAACCTTCAACCCGAAGCTCGACGGGCCGTTCGAGCCGGCGGTGAAGAACGAAAAGGGCGAGTACGTCGCCAACGAGAAGTACAAGGACGTCCCGGGCGCCATCTTCGTCGAAGGCAACCTGCCGAAGGACGAGTCGACAGGCACCCACACCGTTGACGACGTCGTGCTGCAGGCCGCCGGCCCCGGCGCCGAAGAGTTCAAGGGCTACATGGAAGAAAGCGACGTCTACAAGGTGCTCGCCGACACCCTCGCCATCGGCGTGAAGCAGTAAGCATCGCGACGAAACTCTTGCGGGCCGGACGGTCGACGGCCGTCCGGCTCGCGGTCTTTTTCAGGCATGCGGAGATTTCCATGGCTCGGATGACGGCTCCAGCGATCAGCCGCCGGACATTTATCGCCGGGCTTGCCGCCCTCCCCTGCGTCGGGGCCGCGCGGGCCGGCGACACGCTCACCTTCGACGAGCTCTATGGCAAGGTGTCCGTCCTCGGCCTCGCCTTCTCCGACAAGGTGAAGGCACTCAAGGACAAGACGGTGTCGATGCGCGGCTTCATGGCGCCGCCGCTCAAGGCCGAGGCGAAGTTCTTCGTTCTCACCGAAATCCCGATGTCGCTCTGCCCGTTCTGCTCTTCGGATGCCGACTGGCCCAGCAACATCGTCGTCGTCTACATCGACGAGAAGACCACCTTCGTGCCGCCGTCGAAGCTGATCGAGGTGACCGGCACGCTGGAAGTCGGCTCGTGGACCGATCCCGAGACCGGCTTCGTCAGCTTGCTGCGCCTCGTCCATTCTTCGTTCGAGACGGTGTGACCCATGCTTTCGCTGACCCTTTCCGGCGTCTCCATTTCCTTTGCCGGCCTCGCCCAGCCAGTGCTTTCCATCGACGACCTGACGGTTCCGGCCGGCGGGCGGCTTGCCGTCACCGGCGCGTCCGGGTCGGGCAAGAGCACCTTCGTCAATCTGGTTTCCGGCCTTGAACGCCCCGGTCACGGCGCCATCCGCTGGCGCGATACCGACATCACGACGCTGTCGGAAAGCCGCCGCGACCGCTGGCGCGCTGCAAACGTCGGCTTGGTCATGCAGGATTTTCATCTGTTTCCCGGCCTTACCGCCGCCGACAATGTGCTGCTGCCCGCCCGCCTTGCCCGTGCTGCCACGGCCGCGGTGAAGGCGCGTGCCCTGGCGCTTCTTACTCGCGTCGGTCTCTCGCGGCCCGGCCAGTCGGTCGAAACCATGTCGCGCGGCGAAATGCAGCGCGTTGCCGTGGCGCGCGCCCTGCTTCGCCGGCCCGGCGTGATCATCGCCGACGAGCCGACCGCCAGCCTCGACGCCGAAGCCGGGGCGGAGGTCGGCCGCCTGCTCATCGAGCTCGCCGACCAGGAAGGCGCCACGCTGATCGTCGTCAGCCACGACGAACGGTTGACCGAACGGCTCGACCGACGCATTCGCCTCGCCGCCGGCCGCGTGGTCGCCGATACCGCCACGGAGGTTTCGCCGTGATCCGTTTCGTCTTCGCCGACCTTCGCCGCCTCTGGGCCGCCTCGCTGGTCATCGTCCTCCTGGTGGCTCTCGCCACCGCGCTCGGTGTCGCCGTCACCTTGCAGGAGCGGGCGCTACGCCTCGGCTCGGCGCGCGCCGCCGACAAGTTCGATCTCATCGTCGGGGCGCCGGGTTCGGAAACACAGCTCGTTCTTTCGTCCGTCTTCCTCCAGCCCGCCGCCCTGCCGCTGATGCCCGGCGACGTGCTGACCAAGCTTGTCGCCGATCCGCGCGTCGCCTGGGCGGCGCCGATCGGCTTTGGCGACAACTTCTCGGGCTATCCGATCGTCGGCACCACCACGGCCCTGATCTCTGGCACCACGACCGGGTTTGTCTCAGGCGGCATGTTTGCGCACGAGGGTGAAGCGGTCGTCGGCTCAGGCGTCGATCTTGCCGTCGGTGCCGAGGTGAAGCCCATGCACGGCGCGGCCGGCGAAGGCGGCGAGACGCACGCGGACAGCATCTATCACGTCGTCGGCAAGCTTCACCCAACCGGTACGGCCTGGGACCGGGCCATCCTGGTTCCCATCCAGGCGGTGTGGCACATCCACGGCTTGGGCGAGGATCACGATCACGAGGAAGACGGTCACGACGAGCACGCTGCCGCCGATCATGAGGGTGAGTCCGGCGAGGCGCACCATCATCATGGGCACATCGACGCGGACGCACGGCTCGATGAAGACTTCGACCATGAGGTTCCCGGCCTTCCGGCGGTGCTGGTAAAGCCGAAAGCGATCGCCGATGCCTACAAGCTCAGGCAAGAGTATCGCGCCGAAGGCATGACGCGCGCCGTCTTTCCGGCCGAGGTGCTGACCGGACTCTACGCGACGCTCGGCGACGCTCGCGCCGTGCTGATGTATGTCGCCTATGGCGCCCAGGCGCTGATCGCCGCGGCATTGATGCTGATCGCCGTCATTCACGTCGCCCAGCGGCGCAAACAGATCGGCGCGCTTCGCGCCTTCGGTGCGCCGCGCCTTGCCGTGTTCGGCATCGTCTGGCTGGAACTGCTGCTGCTGGTCGCTATCGGCGTCGGCTTGGGATTCGGCCTTGGTTACGGCGCCGCGGAGTTTTTGGCCGGTCTGTTCACCGCCCAAAGCGGCGTTCGCCTGCCGGTCGAGTTCACAGCTGCCGACGCCGGATTGGCAACAGCCCTCCTCGCCGTGGCTGCCCTGATGGCGGCGCTGCCGGCTGCCCTCGCCTATCGTCAATCGCCGGTGGAGGCGCTGAGGGGATGAAGGCGACGATGCAATGGCTGAATCAGGCGGCCGGTTGAGCCGCCTCGGCGAGAACCCATTCGCGGAAGGCCGCCATGCCGGGATTGGTCAAGGCAGGGCGCGGGTAGATCAGGCTATAGTTGAAGGGCGACGGCTGGCTCTCGACAAAGGCCCGGACCAGACTGCCGGCCTGCAGATCGGACTCGACGAGCGAGCTTCGCACCAGGGCGAAGCCCTCGCCGCGCCGACAGGCGGCAAGCATATCGGCGAATGTGGGAAAGCATACGGCCGCTGCCATTCGATCGGCAAAGCCCGATCCGGAGGCCTCCGGCACCACCTGCTCGAACCATCGCCGCCAGTCGAGCGCCGTATGCCGGACGCCGTCGTAGGTCAGGCAGGGGGCGGCCAGAAAGGCGTGGCGCTGCGGCAGAAGATCGACAAGCGACGGCGCGCAGACCGCAAACTCATCGTCGGCGGTCAGGGGTTCGGCGACGAGGCCGGGTCCGCCCCCGCCCAACCGGATGGCCAGATTGGTACGCCCCGTTGAGAAGTCCGGCGTCTGGTAGCCGATCGACAACGCCAGTTCGATGTCGGGAAAACGCTGGACGAAGCCGGCCAACCTTGGCGCCAACCATTGGCTTGAGAACTCCGGCGTAACCGACAGCTCGACCCTGGCTCGACCGGCATCGGCACGGGCGACCCGCAAAGCTTCCTCCAGATTGCGCAGCGCCTCTGCCACCGCTGGATAGAGCCGGGCTCCCTTGGCGGTCAAACGGGCGCCACTTCGGCCACGCTCAAAGAGTACGCCGCCGATCCAGCCTTCCAACTGGGCGATCTGGTGACTGACGGCCGTCTGCGTCGTTCCCAGCCGTTCGGCCGCCCGACCAAAACCTCTCAACTCCGCGATGGCGCAGAAAGCCCTCAAGGTCGCGATGGGCGGAAGAGGCCGATTAACCATGAAAATCTCTCATGCAAGAGATGGAGACGCTTCATTTCATCTCCTTGGATAGACATGCCAAATTTTCCCGCAAGAGGAAAGCTCCCGGGGAAATCCACCATGTTGCTTCATATCTTTTGTCGGCGGCGCGTCGACGGCACCGCCGGGCTCAGCCCCCACCTGCAACGGGACATTGGCCTTGAGCCAACGCCGACCCCGCAAGCTCTCTTTGGCGATCAGCAGGCCGTGACGTTGACGGCGAGGCCGCCGAGCGAGGTTTCCTTGTACTTCGACTGCATGTCGAGACCGGTCTGGCGCATGGTCTCAAGGGCCGCGTCGAGGCTGACCACGTGACGACCGTCGCCGGCAAGCGCCAGCGACGCAGCATTGATCGCCTTGATGGCGCCGAAGGCGTTGCGCTCTATGCAGGGGATCTGCACGAGGCCGCCGACCGGATCGCAGGTCATGCCTAGATGATGCTCGATGGCGATCTCGGCCGCGTTCTCCACCTGGGCCGGGCTGCCACCAAGGGCAGCGCACAGGCCGGCCGCCGCCATGGCCGCTGCCGACCCCACCTCGCCCTGGCAGCCAACCTCGGCGCCGGAGATCGACGCGTTGCGCTTGATGAGGCCGCCGATCGCCGCTGCCGTCAGCAGGAAGCGGCGAAGTCCGTCCCGCTCGCCACCGCAAAAATCCCGGTAGTAGCGGAGCACCGCCGGCAGCACACCGGCGGCGCCGTTGGTCGGCGCGGTGACGACGCGGCCGCCGGCGGCGTTCTCCTCGTTGACGGCGATGGCAAAGCAGGAGACGTAGTCCATCACCACCATCGGTGAGCGGTCGTTGCCCGCCTCGCGCGCCTGGATGCGTTCATGCAGTTGCCGCGCCCGCCGACGCACGCCAAGCCCCCCGGCCAACTCGCCGTCGCGCTCAAGCCCGCGATCGATGCAGGCGAACATGGCTTGGGCGATACGATCGACGACGGCAAGGCAATCCTCGTTCGGCTTGCGGCTGCGTTCGTTATCGAGTGCGATATCGGCAAACGAGCGACCCGTAGCCGCCGATAGCGCCAGCAACTCGGCGGCGGTGCCATAGCGCCATGGCAGCGGCACGCTGCCGGCGTCGCTCTCATTGTCCCCCTCGCGCAACACGAAGCCGCCGCCGACCGAATACCAGACCTCTGACAGAAGTTCGTGGCCGGACGCATCCTGGGCGGCAAAGCACATGGCGTTCGGATGGCGCTCGAAGGTGGCGACGCAGTCGAAGACGATGTCGCGATCGGGATCGAAGGAGATCTGAAAGCCCCCCGGAAGCTGCAGGCATCGCGCCGCGACGATGTCCGCCAGCTTGTCGTCGGCAAGGTCCGGATCGATGTCGTCGGGGCGGAACCCGGCGAGGCCGAGGATCAACGCCTTGTCCGTGGCGTGCCCCTTGCCGGTCCAGGCGAGCGATCCGAAAGCGGTGGCGGTGATGCGCGCGACCTCGGACAGCCGGGGCTCCAGGTGCCGCACGAAGGCAAAGGCGGCGCGCATCGGCCCGACCGTATGCGACGAGGACGGACCGATTCCGATCTTGAAGAGCTCGTCGAAGGCGGCCGGCGGGCGATCATCGGCGGCAGCCGGCAGAATGTCGGATGGCGAGAGCAAGGCCCGTCGGTCTCCTCCGTTGGGCGGCTTGTGGCGCCCTTGAATTCCACGCCATATGGAGTGGTTTGCGGCCAACTGGCAAGAGCGACGAAAAGGAAGCGACATGAGCGTGGAAGATAGCCTCGCGGCGCCCGTGATCGTCTGGTTTCGCGATGATTTGCGGCTCACCGACCATCCCGCTCTCGATGTGGCGAAGGCATCGGGCCGGAAGGTGCTCTGCCTGTTCGTGCTCGAAGAGGGGACCGAACGACGCTCGCTCGGCGCCGCCAGCCGTTGGTGGCTCGACAAGAGTCTCGCCTCCCTCGACGGCGACCTTCGGCGTCTCGGCGGCCGGCTGGTGCTGCGGCGTGGCGACCCGCGCCTCATCTTGCCGGACGTCGCGGCAAGCACCGGTGCCACCGGCGTCTACTTCAACCGCCGCTACGACCGCGAGGGAAGCGCCATCGACGAGACGGTGGCTGCCGAACTGGCACGGCAGGGCGTCTCGGTATCCAGCCATATGGCCTGGTTGCTGTTCGAACCGGGCACGATCAGGACGAAGACCGGCGGGACTTTCCGCGTCTTCACGCCATTCTGGAAAGCGCACCGGCCGCATCTCTCACCACGATCCGCCCTCCATCGCCGACCCGACGCCTTGTCCTTCTTCGGTGGCGCGGTTGCCTCCGAGCCCCTTGCATCCCTTGGCCTCCATCCGACGCGCCCCGATTGGTCGGGCGGGCTTGCCGCCAGCTGGACGCCGGGCGAAGCAGGCGCCAAGGCGCGGCTCGTCGCCTTTCTCGATGGCGGCCTTTCACGCTACGCCGCGGAACGCGACTTTCCCGCCATCGAGGCTTCGTCCCGTCTGTCGCCGCACCTGCGTTTCGGCGAGGTCGCCGTGGCACGCGTTGCGCACGAGGTTCTGAAAGTGCAGGAGGCCGGCTCGGTGCCGGTTGAGGCAGCCGAGAAGTTCCTTGCCGAAATCGGCTGGCGGGAGTTCGCCTGGCATCTGTTGGCCGCATTCCCCGACCTCGCGAGGCGAAACTACCAGGCAGGCTTCGACAGTTTTCCCTGGCAAGACGATGCCTCGGCCTTCAAGGCATGGACAACGGGCCACACCGGCTACCCAATCGTCGACGCCGGCATGCGCGAACTCTGGCAAACCGGTTTCATGCACAACCGCGTGCGGATGATCGCCGCCTCCCTCCTCGTCAAGCACTTGCTGATCCACTGGAGGCAGGGCGAGCAATGGTTCTGGGACACGCTGGTCGACGCCGATTTGGCGTCCAATCCGTTCGGCTGGCAGTGGGTGGCTGGCACCGGCGCCGACGCTGCGCCCTATTTCCGCGTCTTCAACCCGACCGCCCAGGGTGAGAAGTTCGACCCGGAGGGCACTTACGTCCGACGCTTCGTGCCGGAGATCGCCGATCTGCCGAACCGCCAACTGCACTGTCCGTGGCAGGCGCCTCCGCTGTTGCGCCCGGATCCGTCTCTCTACCCGCCGCCGATCGTCGATCACGACGCCGGGCGAAAGCGTGCCCTCGGCGCTTTCGCGCAATGTCGATAAAGCCTCGGGGATCGGGTGCATTTCGTAAGGCGGAACGGGCGACAAAGCGCTTGGCCTGCGCTATAGACGGTGCTCATGTCAATGATCACTACCACTTCCGCGCTCGCCGACGCCTGCGCACACCTCGCCCGTTTCGACTTCGTCACCGTCGATACCGAGTTCCTACGCGAAAGCACCTTCTGGCCGAAGCTGTGCGTCGTGCAGCTTGCCAGCCCCGAACAGGTGTTCGTGGTCGACGCGCTGGCGCCCGGCCTCGATCTTGCGCCTTTCTTCGAGCTGATGCGCAACGAGACGGTGCTGAAGGTATTCCACGCCGCCCGTCAGGATATCGAGATCGTCTGGCACCTCGGCGGCTTCGTGCCGGTTCCATTGTTCGACACGCAGGTGGCGGCGATGGTCTGCGGCTTCGGCGACTCTATCTCCTACGACCAGTTGGTGGCGCGGGTGACCGGCGTCGTGCTCGACAAGTCGAACCGCTTCACCGATTGGTCGCGGCGGCCGCTGAGCCAGAGCCAGGTCGACTACGCCGAGGCCGACGTCACCCATCTTCGCGACGTCTACCGCCACCTGAAGGATAGCCTCGCCAAGGCCGGCCGCGCCGATTGGGTGGCCGAGGAGATGCGGGTGCTGACGTCCGAGGACACCTATCGCACCGACCCCGACGAAGCGTGGCAGCGGCTCAAGATGCGCGTCAAGAAGCCGCGCGAGCTGATCATCCTGAAGGAAGTGGCCGCCTGGCGCGAGCGCGAGGCTCAGGGCCGCGACGTGCCGCGGTCCCGCGTGATCAAGGACGACTGCATTTACGAGGTCGCCACGCAGGCGCCGACCACCGCCGAGGCGCTCGGCCAGCTCCGCACCATCCCCAAGGGCTGGGAACGGTCCCGCTCCGGCGAGGACATTCTCGCAGCCGTGCGGCGCGCCCTTGAGACGCCCAAGGAAGACTGGCCGAAGCTCCCCCGCCATCGCCAGCTTCCGGAAGGAACGGGCGCTGCCGTGGACCTGATGAAGGTGCTTCTGAAGCTTGTGTCGGAAGCCGAGGGGGTCGCCGCCAAGGTGATAGCCACGACCGACGATCTCGAGGATATCGCCGTTTCCGACGAGGCCGACGTGCCGGCCATGCGCGGCTGGCGGCGGGAGATGTTCGGCGAACAGGCCCTCAAGCTGAAGCGCGGCCGGCTCGCCATCACCTTCGACGGCAAGAAGATCATCGCCATCGAGCGGTAAGCACTCCCAGAGCACCACGACGGCCCGCTCACGCGGACCGTCTTTTTCTATTGGTCGGTCTTCTAGCCGGCCACGCGGATGACGGCATCCTTGAGGCCGCAGACCTTGGCCAGCTGGACGAGGCGCTTGACCAGGCGCTCGCCCGAGAGATCGCCAAGTTCGGCCGGCAGATCGAGCACCAGCCGATCGCCGTCGGTCGAGAGTTTGGTGCGCGGCAGCACATCCGGCATCGACGCGCTGACGAGATAGGCGACACGCAGCACGGCGCCCAGCGTCCGCGCCCGCTCCTTGAGGCGGGTCGGGGCCAGTTCACGGATGCGCGGCGAGACTGCCTCGTCAAGCAGACCAACGTGCCGATAGAAGACGGCAAGCGCCAGATAGGCGCGACCGGGATGGTCGATGCCGACGAAGGCGGCGTTGGACAGGATGCCGAGACTCTGCTCGCCGCGATAGTCGGGATGGGCACGCCATCCGATATCGGAAACGAGGCAGGCCGCCGCCCGCAGGCGTTTCTCGTCGTCGGTCTCCTCGATGCCAAGCAGCGAGAAGGCCGCTTCGGACCAGGAGACCAACTCCTTGGCGTGGCGCGGCGAGCGCGAACGAACCCAGTTGAGTTCCGATGCCGCCTCGATGAGCGGATCCTTGGCGCGTTCCTCGATTGCCAGGCGCTCATAGAGATAGCCCTCGCGGACGCCGAGAGCGGAAATCACCACGTGCGAGGGGCGGATTGCCCGAATCACCTGTTCGAGCACCAGGGCGCCGTAAGGCAACAGCCCTCGGCGAGAGCGGGAAACCACGTCGATCTGATCGATGCTGTCCGGATCCCGGCGGGCGACAACTCTGGCAAACTCCAGCGCCTCCTCGGCCCGGATCGCGTAGTTGTGCATCACGTGCAGCGGATAGCCGGTTTCGTACATGTGCAGGAGAGCAAGCGAACGCCATGTGCCACCCACGGCGTAGAAGGGGAGACCGGCGCAGGGCATCTGCACAATGGCCGGCTCCAACGCATCGGCAACGATTTTCTCGGCCTTGCGAATGGACCCCTCGGAGGCTTCCAGCAGACGGATGCCGCCGAGGGGATAGGTTCGGCCTGTGCCGACCCCGCCATTTTCTATTCGGATGAGCTCCAGGCTGCCGCCGCCGAGGTCGCCGACGATGCCCTCCGGCCGGTTCATGCCCGACATGACGCCGAGCGCCGACAGTCGCGCCTCGTCGGCACCAGACAACAGGTTGACCTCGACACCGCAGATCTGCTCGACGGCTGCCAGGAACTCCGGACCGTTGGCAGCATCGCGGGCGGCGGCGGTGGCGAGAATGTAGATCTCGACCGAGCCGCTCTGCTCGGCGAGAAGCTTGAACCGGCGGATGGCGGCAAGCGCCTTGTCCACCGATTCCTGGTTCATACGACCGGTTGCCGCCAGCCCCTTGCCGAGGCCGGCCAGCATCTTTTCATTGAACAACATGGTCGGCGCCCGCGAGAGGCGCTCGTAGACGACGAGGCGAACGGAGTTGGAACCGATATCGATGACCGATACCGGGCCATACCCGGGCAAACGCCCAGGGGCTTCACACCGGCAGGTGCTTTTCGTTCCGTCCGGCAATAGACTTGGGTGCGTCTTTTTCAAGCGAGTGTCCACGTCCCGATAGAGATGGATGGGTCATGAAGTAGCGGTGCGCGTTGAAAGGCTCCTCGCCTGCCTCCGGCACAATGCGTTCGTGGCCTCCGTCGGGCAACAGGCGCCAGCTCTGCTGGTTGTCGCGGAGGTTGGCCACCATGATCTGATCGACGGTCTGGGCGTGCACGGTCTCCGTTGTCAGGGGCACCAGCACCTCGACGCGGCGGTCGAGATTGCGCGGCATCATGTCGGCTGACCCGATGTAGACCGTGGCGCGGGGGTTGGGCAACGGCTGGCCGTTGCCGAAGCAGAAAATGCGGCTGTGTTCGAGGAACCGGCCGACGATCGACTTGACGCGGATGTTGTCCGAGAAGCCCGGAATCTGGGGCCTGAGGCAGCAGATGCCACGCACCACGAGGTCGATCGACACGCCGGCCTGGCTTGCTTCGTAGAGCGCGTCGATGATGTCGGCATCGACAAGCGAGTTCATCTTCATCCAGATCTGGCTGGGCCGGCCGGCCCGCGCGTGCTCGATCTCCCGGCCGATGCAGTCGATGATGGTCTTCCTCAGCGTCAGCGGGCTCATGGCCAGCGCGTTGAGCGACTGCGGCTCGGCATAACCGGTGATGAAGTTGAAGATCCGCGCCACGTCCTGGGCGATGGTCTTGTTGGCCGTGAAGTAGCTGAGGTCGGTGTAGATCTTGGCGGTGATCGGATGGTAGTTGCCGGTGCCAAGATGGCAGTAGGACGTGAGCTGCTGCCCTTCGCGGCGCACCACCAGCGACATCTTGGCGTGCGTCTTCAGCTCGAAGAAGCCGAACACCACCTGAACGCCGGCGCGCTCGAGATCGCGCGCCCAGCGGATGTTGGCCTCCTCGTCGAAGCGCGCCTTCAGTTCGACCAGCGCCGTCACCGACTTGCCGGCATCGGCCGCCTCGATCAGCGCGCGAACGATCGGGCTGTCGTTGGAAGTGCGATAGAGCGTCTGCTTGATGGCGACGACTTCCGGATCGGCCGCCGCCTGGCGCAGAAACTGAACCACCACATCGAAGGACTCGTAGGGGTGATGGACGATCAGGTCCTTCTGGCGGATGGCGGCGAAGGCGTCGCCGGCGTGCTCGCGGATGCGCTCGGGGTAACGGGGCGCGTAGGGCTCGAACTTGAGGTCGGGCCGGTCGAGGCTGACGAGCTGGCTGAGGTCGTTGAGGGCCAGCAGCTCGTCGAGGAGCTGCACCTCGTCGGGCATGCAGCCCACCGCCTCGGTGACGAGCTGCCGTAGCGCCAGCGGCGTCGAGCGTTCGAACTCGGCGCGGATCACCAGTCCCTTGCGGCGGCGCTTCAGCGCGCTTTCGAACAAGCGGACCAGATCCTCCGCCTCTTCTTCCACTTCGAGGTCGCTGTCGCGCAGGATGCGGAAACTGCCCTGCCCGCGCACCGTGTAGCCGGGGAACAGACGGCCGATGAACATCGTCACCACCTGCTCCAGCAGAATGAAGCGCGTCACGCCGGGATGGGCGCTGTCGTCGGGCAGGCGAACGAAGCGATCGATCTTGGCCGCCATGCGGATGAGCGCGACCATGCTTTCGTTGCCGCGCACCCTGACGAGATCGAGGACGATCGAGAAGCCGAGGTTGGGAATGAAGGGAAACGGGTGCGCCGGGTCGACGGCGAGCGGCGTCAGCACCGGGAAGATGGACGACAGGAAATAATCTTCGAGCCAGACCTCGTCGCCGCTCTTCAGCTTGTCGGGATCGACGAGGACGATGCCGGCCTTTTCGATCTCGGTGCGCAGGTTGCGCCAGCGGGCCTGCTGGGAATCGGCGAGCCGGGAGGCCGCCTCGGAAATCACCGCCATCTGCTCGGACGGCGTCAGACCGTCATCGGAGCGGGTGGTGACGCGCTCGCGCACCTGCCCCTTGATGCCGGCAAAGCGCACCATGAAGAACTCATCGAGATTGCTGGCCGATATCGACAGGAAGCGCAGCCGTTCCAGGAGTGGATGGCTAGGGTTCTCGGACTCCTCGAGGACGCGGCGGTTGAATCCCAACCAGGAGATCTCGCGATTCACGAACCGCTCGGGCGATTCCATGGTCATCGCCGGAACAGGCCCGGCGTCGGCCTCTATCGTCTCGCTCACGGCTGCCTCGGTCTCGCTCATCTCCACGACCTCACGCTCGCGGGGCTGTGCCCCGGCTCCAGGCGGAACCGGCCGGCAACGGTCAGTCTAGCCCACGGTCCAGATCCATGCACCAGCTATGTGACAGTTTGTCTACGGCTTCCGGCGATCGCAATGACGCTTTCATGACGGCCCGTATCAAGCTCATGCCTCGCCCTCGGGCGCCAGCACCTCGGCGGCGATCGCCCGGGTGATGCGGCGACCGCGTGCCAGCGACTCGCGATCGAGCGCTTCGACCAGCGCGCAGGCGGCGGCGCAGGACCGCTCCATGCGCAGCAGAATGTAGTCGAGAACGCCGGCATCGATGGCGAGCTGACGGTCGGCAAGCAGCTTCACGATCACCTTTTCGAGGAGGGCATCGTCGGGCGGGCCCAGGAAGGCCGGCTGGGCGGCGCGCAGGCGGGACAGGAGATCGGGCAGCGTCACGCCCCAAACCGAGGGAACGGCATGAGCGGTGATCAGGACGGACGCGCCGCGGCCGCGCGCTGCGTTGAGAAGGTGGAACAGCGCATTCTCGTCGAGGGCGGGATCGTCGGCATCCTCGATGGCGACGGCACCGGTCCCGACGAGCAGCGTCGGATCGACGGACGCGAGATCGGCGGCGGCAACGACCGAGGCGCGGCTTTTGGTCGCCCAGATGTTGACGAGATGCGTCTTGCCCGATCCGTTCGGGCCGATCAGCAGCACCACCGACGCCGGCCAGTCGGGCCAAGCGTCGATGAAGGCGGCCGCCTCGCGGTTTCCCTCGCCGACCACGAAATCCTCGCGGCTCATCGCGGCCTGATGCGGCATCGCGAGCGGCAACTGGCGCGGTTTCATGCGGCTCATGGGATGAGGTCCTTGGGGTGGTTGACGATTTCAGCGTTCGCTGAACCGGCGGGACGATCCGGATCGAGCCTGTAGAATGGGCTTTCGCGATACTTGGCGAAGGCAAAGCGGACCAGCACCGCCACCGAGGCGGCGGCCGGCACCGCGATCAGCAATCCGACGAAGCCGAACAGCGTGCCGAAGGCAAACAGGGCGAACATCAGCCAGACGGGATGCAAGCCGACCGACGAGCCGATCAGCTTGGGCTGAAGGATATTGCCCTCGATGAACTGGCCCGCCGCGAAGATGCCTGCAATGACCGCAATCCACGTCCAGTCGGGCCAGAACTGGTAGAGGGCCACGCCAATGGCAAGGCCGCCGCCGACGATCGAGCCGAGATAGGGAATGAAGCTGATGAGGCCGGCGACAAGGCCGATCAACAGCCCGAAGGACAGGCCGGCCAGCGACAGGGAGACGGCGTAGAAGAGGCCGAGCAAGGCCGACACCGACACCTGTCCGCGTACGAAGTTGGCAACACCGGTGTTCATCTCCCGCGCCAGAGCCCGGATAGTCTCCCGGTGGTGGCGCGGCAGGTTGTCGTCGACGGTCGCAACCATGCGATCCCAGTCGAGCAACATGTAGAAGGCGACGACCGGCGTCACCACGAGCAACGAAATGATCGAGATCAGCGTCTGACCGCCGTTCCACACCGACGACAGCAGCGTGGTCATGATCGCCGAGCCGTTGCTGAACAAAGCGCCGAGCGAGCCGCGAATGTCGGTCGCCGAGATGCGCAGCGCCCGGAACAGACGGGTGCCCGCCTCGTGGCTCAGCCAGCGCTGGGCCGCGTCGAGATAGGCCGGCATGTTGGAGATCAGCCCCTGAAGCTGGCTTCCCAGCACCGGCACGATGATCATCAGCGCCAACAGCGCCAGCAGCACGAAGAGAATGAGGATCAGCGCGGTGGCGAGCGTCCGCGACAGGCCAAGCCGCTCAAGTCGGTCGGCGACCGGGTCGAGCAGGTAGGCCAGCGCCATTCCGGCGACGAACGGTAGCAGGATGGAGGAGAAGACATAGAGCAGAAGGCCGAAGACCAGCGCCGCGCCCGTCCAGAAGAGTATCGTGTTCCTGAGCTTCACGCGCCGCCCTCACCTTGCATGAATGCAAGCCATCCCCTGACGTAGGCGGCGGCCGAGAGCAGGGTCAAGGCCGCGACCACCCAGCCCATGATATCCACAGGCCGTTCCAACTGCCATGCCAGGCCGAGATCGCCCAACAGCAGGATGGCATAGAGAATCTGCGCCACAGTGTTGGCCTTGGAAATGAGGAGCGGCACGATCGGTACCGGCTTCGAGGCCAGCCAAGACAGGATGACTCCGCCGACGATCAGCACGTCGCGGCTGACCACCAGCACGGTGAGCCACATCGGCGCGTGGCCGATGGCCGCGAGAACCACGAAAATCGACACCAGCAGCGCCTTGTCGGCGATGGGATCCAACAGTCGGCCGAGCTCGCTCGCCTGCCCGGGCACGTGGCGGGCAATGGCTCCATCGACACCGTCGGAAATGCCGGCGGCGACGAAGATGGCGAATGCCCAGCCGAAATCTCCGCCGAGCAGCAGCATGATCACGACCGGCACGGCAACCAAACGGGCCAGCGTAATGAGGTTCGGTATGGTCAAGAGCGTCCCCGGTGGAAGGTCGCGTTCGTATCTGTCTCAAACCGGCCAAGCCTAACCGGCGGAAGCTTTTGGTCATTTGAGCATCGTCGCCGGGCTTTCCAAGACCGACCTCCGGCCAAGCCTGCTGTTTTCGGGTCACGAGAGGCAGGAAAGGCGCAGTTTGGACTTGTCATTTCCCGCCGTTTCGGCTTCTTGCCGGATATCCAATCCAGCGGAGGCGCGTGGCTCCATGAACGGCAAGAACGGGCTCACCTATCGCGACGCAGGCGTCGACATCGACGCCGGAAATGCCCTCGTCGACCGCATCAAGCCATTGGTGAAGGCAACGCGGCGGATCGGCGCCGATGCCGACATCGGAGGGTTCGGCGGCCTATTCGACCTCGCGGCCTGCAAGTTCCGCGATCCCGTGCTGGTGGCGGCGAACGATGGCGTCGGCACCAAGCTCGCCGTGGCCATCGAGGCGGGCATCCACAGCTTCGTGGGCATCGATCTCGTGGCGATGAGCGTCAACGACCTGGTGGTCCAGGGTGCCGAGCCGCTGTTCTTCCTCGACTACTTCGCGACCGGTCGTCTTTCCGTCGACACCGCCACCGAAGTGGTGGCCGGCATCGCCGAGGGCTGCAAGATGGCCGGCTGCGCGCTGATCGGTGGCGAGACGGCCGAAATGCCCGGCATGTACAAGGAAGGCGACTACGACCTCGCCGGCTTTGCCGTCGGCGCCGTCGAGCGCGATGGCGTTCTTCCCCGCGACACCGTGCGGGACGGCGACGTCATCCTGGGCATCGCCTCGTCGGGCGTTCACTCCAACGGCTTTTCGCTTGTGCGCAAGATCGTCGAGCGGTCCGGCCTGTCCTACGCCGACCCGTCGCCCTTCTCGGAAGGCGAGACCTTGGGGGCGGCGCTGACGGTGCCGACCCGCATCTATGTGAAGCCGGTTCTTGCCGCCCAGAAGGAAACGGGGGCCATCAAGGCTCTCGCCCACATCACGGGCGGCGGCTTCGTCGACAACATCCCGCGCGTGCTGCCGGCCGGTCTGTCGGCGCGCGTCGACCTCTCGGCGGTCAAGATGCCGAAGGTGTTCGGCTGGCTGGCAAAGGTCGGCGGCCTCGATCAGGCGGAGCTGGTGCGCACGTTCAACTGCGGCATCGGCATGATCGCGGTCGTGGCGCCCGAGGACGCCGACCGTGTAACGGCAGCCCTTACGGCAGCCGGCGAGACCGTGATCCGCTTCGGCGAAATGATTGCCGACCCGGACGGGCCGCGCACGCTGTTCGAGGGCGCGTTGGAGCTTTGAAAGATAAGAGCAAGGCGCGTTTCGGCAAGCGCGACGCCTTGCTCTTAGTGATCGCATTGTTTTTGCGGAAAAGCGGTCCTCCCTTTTTCGCGCAATGCTCGATTGGGAAAGCGTGATGGGCAAGCTCAAGGTCGGCATTCTGATTTCCGGGCGTGGATCCAACATGGCGGCGCTGGTCGAAGCGGCGCAGGATCCGGCCTTCCCCGCCGAGGTTTGCTGCGTCCTTTCCAACCGACCCGATGCGAAGGGGTTGGAGTTTGCCCGCGAGCGCGGCATTCCGGCGGCGGTGATCGACCACAAGGCCTACGCCTCCAAGGCGGAGTTCGAGGAGGCGGTAACCGCCACCCTGCTCGACCATGGCGTCGACTTCGTCTGCCTTGCCGGCTTCATGCGCATCGTCTCACCCGCCTTCATCGAGCGCTGGCACAACCGGCTGATCAACATCCACCCCTCGCTGCTCCCGTCCTACAAGGGACTTCATACGCACGAGCGGGCGCTGGCCGATGGCGTCAAGCTCACCGGCTGCACCGTGCATTTTGTGCGGGCGGAGATGGATGTCGGGCCGATTGTCGCCCAGGCAGCCGTGCCGGTGCTCACCGGCGACACGCCCGACAGCCTGGCCGCGCGCCTGCTGACGGCCGAGCACCGCCTCTATCCGCTTGCCCTGCGGCTGATCGCCGAGGGCAAGGCGAAGGTCAACGGCGAGATCGTGGACATCTCGCCCGATGCCGTTGATGAGACGGTGCGTCTTTTCTCGGCAATATAGGCGTCAGAACAAGCTGCCCCGTGCCGGCGGTTCATCGTCCGGCGCCGGATCGGCTTTCCTCCCCGTGGGCTCTCTGTCGACGGTCAGCGGCTCAGCGAGCGGCGCGATCAGAGCCTCATCGTCATTGCCGACGCTATTAGCCCGCTCGCTAACCGGAATGGCCTCCAGGAGATCGTCGGCGGCCGGCTTCAACAGATGGGCCACGTCGCGCGGGCGGCGGTTGCCGCAGTCAAGCCACTCATCCCAATCCTTCGGATCGAGAACGACCGGCATGCGGTCGTGCAGCATGGCCATCAGCCTGTTGGCCCCTGTTGTGAGAATCGCGCCGGTATCGATCTCGCTGCCGTCGGATCCGAGCCAGGTCTCGGTGAGACCGGCAAAAGCCATCGTCGAACCGTCGCGGGGGCGAATGTAGTAGGGCATCTTGGCCGTTCCCATCCGCCGCCATTCGTAGAATCCGGAGGCGGGAACCAGGCAGCGGCGATGGCGCATCGCCGTCCGGAAGGACGGTTTGTCGGCGGCGGTTTCGGAACGGGCGTTGAACAGAAGCGACTGGGTCTTGGCGTCCTTCGTCCAGGCGGGAATGAGGCCCCAGCGCACAAGCCGGACATGCCGGACGCCATCGAGACCGGCATCGACGACCGCGATCGGCTGCGTCGGCGCGATGTTGTAGCGGTTGCTCATGTCGAGAACGCGCTCGTCATACCCTTCGGGGAGGCGATACCCGAACAGGTTCTGCATCATCCGCAACGACTCGATGAGCACAAATCGGCCGCACATGCATGGACTCCGGAAACCAAGAAATTGACGAAGAGAACAATATCGGCCGTGACCGCCTCGAAACAAACGCCGGCGTAAGGTATTTGGCAACCTTGACCGGCGTATGTTTCCGAAAGCGAATTTCTCTGCGGGGGAAAAATTGGGGGGAACGGCAGGCACTGAAGAGCTCGTCAGGCCGGAGACCGACTTTTCTCCGGACCGTCTCGCTGCTGCCAACATCCATCCCGACACGTGGCTGGCCACCGATTATCTCAACCATTTCAATGAAGTGGTCATGCTGATCGACATGCTGCCCATGATGCCGGACTGTGCGCCCGACGTCGTCGCCTGGCAGCCCTGTTCCTATGTCGATCACTTCCGCCTGTCACACTTCAAGGAGCGCGATCTTGCCATCGCCGCCTATGAGGCGTCCGATCCCGAACGCCGGCGGACCTTCGACGATACCGTTGCCAGAATCGACGCCACCATGGCGGATCTCCAGCGCATGATCATCGACGCACCGATGGACGCGCTGCCGATCGAGGCGCTCAGCGATCTCTCGGAAATGCGAATCAAGCCCCTGCTTGCCCATGCCATGGGGCTGATCAACGGCGCGCCGGTGGCTGCGATGGTCACCGAGGATACCGGCGACGCGCAGTCGGCCGTCGACGCACTGTTCGGCTGACCCCCGTGCCTTCCCGCCCAACCATCCGCCAACCGCGCGTCGGCGTCAGTGTCGGCGTCTGGCGCGGTGGCGAAGTGTTGCTGGTGGAACGCTCCGGCGATCCGTCGGGCGGCCTCTGGAGCTTTCCGGGCGGCCATCTCGAATGGGGCGAAACTCTGGAAGACGCCGCGCGTCGCGAGGTGTTCGAGGAAACTGGGCTGCGGGTCACGCTTGCCGGCATTCCGCTGGTGCACGAAGTGATTCTCGCCGGTGGCGATGGCGACACCTTCCGCCACTATGTCCTGATCGTCTTCGCGGCGACGGCGGCTGCCAATGCCGAGCCGGTTGCGGCCTCCGACGCTCTCTCCGCCCGCTTCGTTCCTCCCGATCAACTCAGTGCGCTGAGTCTTACGCCGAAGCTCGCCGAGTTCATCGACCGGACGAGAACGCTCGTCGAAAGCTGACGCGTCCTTGCTCCGTCCAGGCGGACGGTCCAGAATGCGGAAAGGTTCGGCGCGACAGGGGGCGCTTTTGCTGAAGATTCTGGCCGTGTTCGTGACGCTTGCCTCGGCGACGCCGCTTCTCGCCGCGGACGCGACCCAACCCCCACCCTACCAGGCCGACCTTCTTCGGCTGTCGGAAGTGCTTGGCGCCGCAGCCTATCTCGACGGCCTCTGCGGAGGCCCGGCTGCCGCCGACTGGCGCGCCAAGATGGCCGCTCTCCTCGATGCCCAGCGGCTCGACGGGCCGGCTCGACGTCCCTATGTCGAGGCCTTCAACCGAGGTCAGCGCACCTTCTCGGTCGCTCACCGAGCCTGCACCTCATCGTCCCGTAGCGTGCTTCAGCGCTATTTCGCGGAAGGGGCGCAGCTCTCCGAACGCCTCGACCAACGCTTCGGTCGAGCCGGCGATTCGCCGACGCCCCCCCTACCCTGATGGTTACCAGTCAGTTAACCGCGGTTCTTCAAACTCGTTAACGCTCTTTAACGGTTGGCGTTGCGTCTTGGCGGAACGATGCTAGTGTGACCGCGTCGATGATGCGGATCGGCAAGCGGCCCTGGTGCCGTGAGCTGGTCCCCGAAGGTGCGGATGGGGCCGATGTCGGATATGCGGGACGAACTGCTTGAGCCGGTTGAGGCCACGGTAAGCGATAATTTCAAGCATCGGGCCATGAGCCACATGGAACGCGCCTTTGACGATGCCGACGACGACGGCATTCCCGTCGATGCCGTCGCCCATGCTGCCTTGTTTGCTGCCCTGACGACGCTCGTCGAGTGTTTCGGCGAGGAAAGCGTTGCCCGGCTCGTTTCCGAGTTGCCGGAGAAGATCTCCTCGGGCGGCTACACGCTGCTGCGCACCCTGCAGTAAGGCGGGACGGGCCGTCGCGCGAGGTCGGGGGAAGACATGCGGATTTCCATCGGAGCGCACTTGTTCGCCGCGGCGATCGCGGCGGGCCTGTCGTTGCATGCCGTACCGATGGCCTTTGCCTTTGGGCTTCAATCGCCCGCCGAGCCGAACCGGTCGACCGGCGGCGGTTTCGGCTTCAGCATTCCCGGTGATAGCGGGCTCAACGCCCAACCGGATGGGACCGTGGATTCGCCCGGTGCCGAGCCGGCGGCAGGCGTGCCTGAAGTGCACTACGATCTTTCGACGCTTCCTCCCGCCGTCGCCGCCATGCGTGAAAAGATCATCGCCGCCGCCCGGTCCGGCGACGAGGCGCAGATGCGGGCCGTCATCGGTCTTTCCAGCCCGGCGCCGGTGTTCTCGCCGACCGGCGAGGGAGACCCGATTGACATCCTGAAGGCAGCGTCCGGCGACACGGGCGGTCTCGAGGTACTGGCAATCCTTCTCGACGTGCTCGACGCCGGCTGGGTGGTGAAGGGCGAAGGCACGCCGCAGGCTCGCTATATCTGGCCCTACTTTGCCGAACTTCCTCCCAGCAGCCTTGACCGTCGGCAGCTTGTCGAGGTCTACCGCGTGCTGACCGCCGGCGACTTCGAGGAAATGCGCGCCGTGGGCTCATACGAATTCTATCGCCTCGAGATCGATGCCGACGGCCGCTGGCTCATGTTCATGGCTGGCGAATAACCCTGCCCGGATTGAGAATGCCGAGGGGATCGAGCGCTTCCTTGAGACGCGCCATCAACTCCAGGTCGAGCGGCGACTTCACCTCGGCCAGAAGATCGACCTTCAGCCGGCCAACCCCATGCTCGGCAGCGACAGAACCGTCATAGCCGCGCACCACGCCGTGGACAACGGCATTCATCTCGTTCCAGCGCGCGAGAAAGGCCTGGCGGTCGCCACCTTCGGGCTGACTGACGTTGAAGTGGATGTTGCCGTCCCCCATGTGCCCGAACGGCACTGGCCGGCAGCCGGGAAAAGCCTCCACCACCGCCGCCATCGCTTCGTCTAGGAAAGCCGGCAGGTCGCCGATCGGCACGGAAACGTCGTGCTTGATCGAGCCTCCTTCGTATTTCTGGACCTCGCTCATGCCGTGGCGAAGGCGCCAGAAGTCAGCGGCTTGCGATAGCGACTGGGCCACGGCAGCCTCAACCGCCTCGCCCGCCGCCGTTGCCCCGGCGAGAACATCGAGGACAACCGCCTCGGCCTCGCTGTTGGACAGGCTGGAACTGATCTCGATCAGCACATACCACGGCGCCGGAGACGTCGGCAGGCGGGCGCCTGCGAGATGGCGCAGAGCGAACTCCATGGCCAAGCCGGACATCAGCTCGAAGCCGGTTAGGCCAAAGCCGGCGGCGGCCTGGGCGCGGACGAACAGGTCGAGCGCCGCCTTCGGCGAAGCGACCGAGACGAAGGCGACTGCCAGTCCGCGCGGGCGATGGCGAAGCCTGAGCGCAGCGGCCGTGATGATGCCGAGCGTGCCCTCCGAACCGATAAACAATTGTTTCAGATCATAACCGGCATTGTCTTTATCGAGGCGCCGAAGGCCGTCCCAGACACGCCCGTCGGCCAGCACGACCTCAAGGCCGAGCACCAGGTTGCGCGCGTTGCCGTAGGCCAGCACGGCCGTGCCGCCGGCATTGGTGGCGATGTTGCCGCCGATCTGGCACGAGCCGAGGGAGGCCAGCGTCAGGGGGAAGGCGCGCCCGGCAGCCTCGGCGGCGGCATGAGCCGCAGCGAGCGGCATGCCGGCCTCGACGACCATGCTGTTGCCGAGCGGATCGATCGACCGAACCTTGTCAAGCCGTTCCAGGGAAACGACAATTTCCTGTTGTCCCGGCACCGGGATCTGGCCGCCGACGAGGCCGGTATTGCCTCCTTGCGGGACGATCGCGGTTCGGGTTTCGTGGGCGAGGCGCAGGATAGCGGCCACTTCCCCCGTGTTGGCCGGCCTCAGGACCAGGGGCGTTTCCCCCTTGAACAGGTCGCGCCATTCGAAGAGATAGCGTGCCTTGTCGGCCGCTTCCACCAGGGCATGGCCGGGCTCGACAAGGGCTGAGAAGCGGGAAACGAGATCGGGCGTCGACGGGCTTTTCATGCGGCGGAACCTACAGCCGCGAACCCTTGCCGTCGAGGCCCGGCAACGGTCACGAAGCGTGTACCGGCGAGGTGCCACCGCGACTTGCTATTGTCATAATCCTTGTGTCATACGAGCACGACATCCGGATTTGATTAGGCGGGGTTACAAAATGGCAGGTGCTGTGGGTCTGATGGCGGGCAAGCGTGGCCTGATCATGGGATTGGCCAACAACCGTTCCATGGCCTGGGGAATTGCCAAGTCGCTCCACGCCGCCGGTGCCGAGATCGCGTTGACCTATCAGGGCGATGCGCTGAGAAAGCGCGTTGAACCTCTGGCCGCCGAGCTCGGCGCGCTGGTGGTCGGCCACTGCGACGTGGCCGAAGCGGAAACCATTGATGCCGTCTTCGCGACGCTCGCCGAGAAGTGGGGCAAGATCGACTTCCTAGTGCATGCCATCGGGTTCTCCGACAAGGACGAGCTGACCGGCCGCTACGTCGACACCAGCGAAGCCAACTTCCAGAAGACCATGCTGATTTCGGTCTACTCCTTCACAGCCGTCGCCCGGCGCGCCGAGAAGATGATGACCGATGGCGGCTCGATGCTGACGCTGACCTATTACGGCGCCGAGAAGGTCATGCCCAACTACAACGTGATGGGTGTCGCCAAGGCCGCGCTCGAGGCCTCGGTGAAGTATCTCGCCGTCGACCTTGGCCCGCAGAACATTCGCGTCAATGCCGTCTCGGCCGGCCCGGTCAAGACGCTGGCCGCCTCCGGCATCGGCGACTTCCGCTACATCCTGAAGTGGAACGAGTATAACGCGCCGCTGCGCCGCACCGTGACCATCGAGGAGGTGGGCGATAGCTCGCTCTATCTTCTCTCCGATCTCGGCCGCGCCGTCACCGGCGAGGTTCTTCATGTCGACAGCGGCTACCACACCGTCGGCATGAAGGCGGTGGACGCGCCGGACATCTCGGTCGTCAAGGACTGACGACACGACCTTTCGTGCATCGTAATGGCCGGGCCGAAAGCCCGGCCTTTTTGCATCCGGACGGCGTTCCCTTGACAATACCGGCCGCCACTCCTAGATGAGCGGCCATGGGTGAGGGACCCCAGCCGCCCGCCGGCGCAAGCCATGGTGAAGTTCCCGTCGATCGCTTCCGTTTCCAGGCATCGAGACCTCTCGGCAATGCGGGCACCCTGCTTAC
>Ga0206117_100474_pt1 | contig 40873 bp, 33 predicted proteins | sample 3A5Ametagenome_FD_177997 | JGI IMG/M metagenome (GOLD analysis project Ga0206117, IMG submission 177997) | Enriched microbial communities from leaf-cutter ant dump, University of Wisconsin, Madison, United States - 3A5A | ecosystem: Environmental > Terrestrial > Nest > Insects nest > Nest dump... | reverse complement strand
TGATGCAGGGCAAACGCATCGGCGAGGTGATGCTGGAGGTCGAGAACATCTCGCTGGCCTTCGGCGGGGTCAAGGCGCTGACCGACATCTCCTTCGCGATCCGCCGGCACGAGATCCTGGCGATCATCGGCCCGAACGGGGCGGGCAAGTCGTCGATGCTGAACTGCATCAACGGCTTCTACCACCCCCAGGAAGGCCGCATCACCTTCGAGGGCAAGACCCGGTCGCGCATGCGCCCGCATGTCGCGGCATCCCAGGGCATCGCCCGCACCTTCCAGAACATCGCGCTGTTCAAGGGCATGTCGACCTTGGACAACATCATGACCGGCCGGTTCATGAAGATGCGCTCGTCCTTCCTGGCCCAGGCCCTCTACTGGGGCCCGAACCTGAAGGAGGAGATCGCCCATCGCGCATTCTGCGAGCGGGTGATCGACTTCCTGGAGATCCAGCATATCCGGAAAGTCCCGGTGGGCCGGCTGCCCTACGGCCTGCAGAAGCGGGTCGAGCTGGGCCGGGCGCTGGCCGCCGAACCCAGCCTGTTGCTGCTCGACGAACCGATGGCCGGGATGAACATCGAGGAAAAGCAGGACATGTGCCGCTTCATCCTCGACGTCAACGACGAGTTCGGTACGACGATCTGCCTGATCGAACACGACATGGGGGTGGTGATGGACATCTCCGACCGGGTCGTGGTGCTCGATTACGGCCGCAAGATCGGCGACGGCACCCCCGCCGAGGTGCGGGCCAACCCGGAGGTGATCCGGGCCTATCTCGGCGAAAGCCACTGAGGGCGGGGCGGAGGGCAGGACAATGGGATTCTTTCTGGAAGTGCTGATCGGGGGCCTCCTGGCCGGCGTGCTCTATTCGCTGGTGGCGCTGGGCTTCGTGCTGATCTTCAAGGCGTCGGGCGTGTTCAACTTCGCCCAAGGCGCGATGGTGCTGTTCGCGGCCCTGGCGCTGGTCCGCTTCCTCGAGGTGCTGCCGCTGCCGCTGGCCTTCCTGGCGGCCGCCCTGGTCATGGTGCTGCTGGCGGTGGCGATCGAACGGCTGGTGCTGCGCCCGCTAGTCAACCAGGAACCGATCATCCTGTTCATGGCCACCATCGGGGTGACCTTCTTCATCGACGGTTTCGGCCAGACCCTGTTTGGCTCGGATGTCTACCCCCTCAATATCGGCCTGCCCAAGGACCCCACCTTCATCCTGGAGGGGACGTTCGACGGCGGCATCCTGGTCAACCAGTTCGACGTGGTCGCCGCGATCACCGCCGGCGTGCTGGTGGCGGGCCTCGCCATCTTCTTCCAGAAGACCCGGATCGGGCGGGCCCTGCGCGCCGTGGCCGACGACCATCAGGCGGCCCAGTCGGTCGGCATCCCCCTGAACCATATCTGGATCGTGGTCTGGACGGTGGCGGGCATCGTCGCCCTGGTCGCCGGCACGATCTGGGGTTCGGCCCTGGGGGTGCAGTTCTCGATCGCCCTGGTCGCCCTGAAGGCGTTGCCGGTGCTGATCCTGGGCGGGCTGACATCGGTCCCCGGGGCCATCATCGGCGGGCTGATCATCGGCGGCGGCGAGAAGCTGGCGGAAGTGTTCTTAGGCCCCATCCTGGGCGGCGGGATCGAGAACTGGTTTGCCTACATGCTGGCGCTGGCCATCCTGCTGATCCGGCCGCAGGGCCTGTTCGGCGAAAAGATCATCGAGCGGGTGTAAGGCCATGTTCTACCGCGAGGCCGGGCAGTTCAAGACCAGCTATGCCGCCGACCAGGCGATCTTCCCCATCGCCCAGGATCGCTGGTTCGTCTGGGGCGTGCTGGCCCTGGCCGCCATCGCCGTGCCGATGGTCGCCTCGGAATATCTCTACCGCGCCATCCTGATCCCGTTCCTGATCCTGTCGCTCGCCGCCATCGGCCTGAACATCCTGGTGGGCTATTGCGGGCAGATCTCGCTGGGTTCGGGTGCCTTCATGGCGGTGGGGGCCTATGCCGCCTACAACTTCGCGATCCGGGTGCCGGAATTGAACCTGCTGGTGGTGTTCCTGCTGTCGGGCGGGGTGGCCGCGCTGGTCGGGGTGCTGTTCGGCATCCCGTCCCTGCGCATCAAGGGCTTCTACCTGGCGGTGGCGACGCTGGCGGCGCAGTTCTTCATCGACTGGCTGTTCATCCGGGTGAAGTGGTTCACCAACTACACCTCGTCGGGCTCGGTCAACGCGCCCAAGATCGAGATGCTGGGCTTTGCCTTCGACACGCCGACGAAGCTGTACCTGCTGACCCTGGCCATCGTCGCGCTGGGCGCGCTGGTGGCCAAGAACCTGACCAGGGCCCGGATCGGGCGGTCGTGGATGGCGATCCGCGACATGGACATCGCCGCCGAGATCATCGGCATCCGGCCGCTGGTGGCCAAGTTGTCGGCCTTTGCCGTCTCCTCGTTCTTCTGCGGCGTGGCCGGGGCCCTGTGGGCGTTCATCCACCTGGGATCGTGGGAACCCGCGGCCTTCGACATCAACCGCTCGTTCACGCTCCTGTTCATGGTGATCATCGGGGGGCTGGGGTCGATCCTCGGCTGTTTCCTGGGGGCGGCCTTCATCCTGATCGTGCCGCTGGCCCTGAACCAGCTGCCGGCGCTGATGGGCATGCCGATCTCGACCGCGCTGGCCGCCCATCTCGAGGCGATGATCTTCGGGGCGCTGATCGTGTTCTTCCTGATCGTCGAACCGCACGGCCTGGCAAGGCTGTGGTCGATCGCCAAGGAAAAGCTCCGCATCTGGCCGTTCCCGCACTGAACCAGTTTCAAAACGATAACCCTAGGGAGGATTAGTCATGATCAAGCGCAGCCTTCTCCTGGCCGCCGCGGCGGCCGGGGCGATGTGGACGACCGGGGCGCTGGCCCAGGCCAACGAACAGTTCATTCCGGCCCTGGTCTATCGCACCGGTCCCTATGCGCCCAACGGCATTCCCTTCGCCAACGGCTTTGCCGACTACCTGAACCTGGTCAACAACCGCGACGGCGGCATCAACGGGGTGAAGATCACCTTCGAGGAATGCGAGACCGGTTATGCCACCGATCGCGGCGTCGAATGCTACGAACGGCTGAAGGGCAAGGGCCCGACCGGTGCGGCGGCGTTCAGCCCCTTGTCGACCGGCATCACCTTCGCCCTGATCGAGAAGGCGCCGACCGACAAGATCCCGATCATCACCATGGGTTACGGCCGGTCCGAGACGGTCGACGGCGCGGTGTTCCCCTGGATCTTCCCCTATCTCGGCACCTACTGGGATGCCGCCGACATCCTGGTCAAGTACATCACCGAGAAGTCGGGCGGGTCGCTGAAGGGCAAGAAGGTCGCGCTGGTCTATCACGACTCGCCCTTCGGCAAGGAACCGATCCCGGTGCTGCAGGCGCTGTCGAAGAACCTGGGCTTCGAGTTCGAGGCGCTGCCGGTCACCCATCCCGGTGTCGAGCAGAAGGCGACCTGGCTGAAGGTGCGGCAGAGCCGGCCCGACTATGTGCTGATGTGGGGCTGGGGGGTGATGAACTCGACCGCCATCAAGGAGGCGGCCGCCGTCAACTATCCCCGCGACAAGATCTTCGGCGTCTGGTGGTCGGGGGCCGAACCCGATGTCCGCCCGGCCGAGGGCGGGGCCAAGGGCTACAGCGCCGCGGCGCTGCAGCACGGCGCCGGCACCTACAACGTGCATGCCGACATCGTCAAACACGTCTACGACAAGGGCCAGGGCGCCGGCAAGAAGGACGAGGTCGGCGAGGTGCTCTACAACCGCGGCATGGTCAACGCCATGCTGACGGTCGAGGGCATCAGGGCCGCCCAGGGCAAATACGGCAAGAAGCCGCTGACCGGCGAGCAGGTGCGCTGGGGGCTGGAGAACCTGGCCATCACCAACGACCAGCTGAAGCAGCTGGGCATGGAGGGGCTGATGCGGCCGCTGCAGGTATCCTGCCAGGACCATGCGGGTGCGCATTTTGGCCGGGTGCAGCAGTGGGACGGCAAGAACTGGGCCTTCGTCTCCGACTATATCCAGGCCGACCAGGGGCTGCTGGGGCCGATGATCAAGGCGGCGGCGCAGAAATACGCCGAGGAGAAGAAGATCACCCCCGGCTGCCTGCAGGGACCGTAAGACGATGAGCGCGACACCCCCGCCGCTGTTGTCGGTCAACAATATCGAGGTGATCTACAACCACGTGATCCTCGTGCTGAAGGGGGTGTCGCTGACCGTGCCCCAGGGCGGCATCGTCGCCCTGCTGGGCGCCAACGGGGCGGGCAAGACCACGACCTTGCGCGCGGTGTCGAGCCTGTTGCGGGCCGAGCGCGGCGACGTGACCAAGGGGTCGGTCGAGTTCCAGGGCGGGCGGGTCGACGACCTCGACCCCTCGACCCTGGTGCGCCGCGGGCTGATCCAGGTGATGGAGGGCCGGCATTGCTTCGGCCATCTGACGGTCGAGGAGAACCTTCTTACGGGCGCCTACACCCGCCGGGATGGCCGGGCCGCGATCGAGGCCGATCTGGAGCAGGTCTATGACTACTTTCCCCGGCTGAAGGTCAGGCGCAGGTCGGTGGCGGGCTATACCTCGGGCGGCGAGCAGCAGATGACGGCGATCGGCCGGGCGTTGATGAGCCGGCCGTCGATGGTCCTGCTGGACGAACCCTCGATGGGCCTGGCGCCGCAGCTGGTCGAGGAAATCTTCGAGATCGTCGACCGGCTGAACCGCGATGCCGGCGTCTCGTTCCTGATCGCCGAGCAGAACACCAACCTCGCCCTCAGATATGCCCGCTATGGCTACATCCTCGAGAACGGCCGCATCGTCATGGACGGCGAGGCCCAGGCACTGCGCGAGAATGCCGACGTCCGCGAGTTCTATCTCGGCCTCGGCGCCGAGGGCCGCAGAAGCTTCAGGGACGTCAAGCACTACAGGCGGCGCAAAAGGTGGCTGGCGTAGAGCAAAAAAAGCCGTCGTCCCGGCGAAGGCCGGGACGACGATTGGCGCAATACCGCTTGCGACGCCCTTGCCCTGGATCCCGGCCTTCGCCGGGATGACGTCCGCTCCCCTGCACCGCGCCCACCTTGGGCTCCGGATCTCCGCTGCGCCCTGTCCGGGATGACAATTGGACGGCTTATATTCCTTCAAGAGGTTTTCCTATGAATCCGATCATCCGTCCCGCCCGCCCCGACGATTTCGACGACTGGTTGCCGCTGTGGGACGGCTACAACGCCTTCTACGGCCGGTCGGGCGAAACGGCGCTGGCGCCTGAAATCACCCGCGCGACCTGGTCGCGATTCTTTGATGCCTACGAACCGATGTGGGCGCTGGTAGCCGAGGACGACGGCCTGCTGGTCGGCCTGGCGCATTACCTGTTTCACCGGTCGACCACAGCGCTGCAGCCGTCCTGCTATATGCAGGATCTGTTCACCGCGAGCGCCGCGCGGGGCCGGGGCGTCGGCCGGGCGTTGATCGAGGCGGTCTATGACGCGGCCGCGCGGGCGGGCGTTGCACGGGTCTACTGGCAGACCCATCAAACCAATGCGACCGCCATGCGCCTCTATGACCAGATCGCCGAAAAACCGGGCTTCGTCATCTATCGCCGCATCCTTCCGCTGCCATGAAAACGTCGGTTGACAACGGGCTGGGGGTTCTGTCTTATCCGCGGCGGGCCACGCCTCCCCAACGGGGCGCTTCTTATCTGGAAGGATAAGCTGACATGACAAAGCCGCTTTCGCGACCCGCGGTCGCGCACTTCTCTTCCGGCCCCTGCGCCAAGCGCCCTGGCTGGACCCCCGCACTCCTCGACAAAGCCATGGTCGGCCGTTCGCACCGCGCGAAGGAGCCCAAGGCGCGTCTGGCCAAGGTGATCGAGGATCATCGCAAGATCCTGAGCATCCCCGCCGATTATCGCATCGGCATCGTGCCGGCGTCCGACACCGGCGCCGTCGAGATGGCGATGTGGTCGCTGCTGGGCGAGCGCGGCGTCGACGTGCTGGCCTGGGAAAGCTTCGGTTCCGGCTGGGCCGGCGATGCCACCAAGGAACTCAAGCTTGCCGACGCGAAGGTGATCAAGGCCGGTTACGGCCAGATCCCCGACCTGGCCAAGGTCGATTTCTCGCGCGACGTGATCTTCACCTGGAACGGCACGACCTCGGGCGTGCGTGTCCCCAACGGCGACTGGATCCCGGCCGACCATGACGGCCTGGTGATCTGCGACGCCACCTCGGCCGTGTTCGCCTACGACATGCCCTGGAACAAGCTCGACGTCGTGACCTGGTCCTGGCAGAAGGTGCTGGGCGGCGAGGGCGGCCATGGGATGATCGTCCTGAGCCCGCGTGCGGCCAAGCGTCTGGAAACCTACAACCCGGCCTGGCCGATCCCCAAGATCTTCCGCATGTCCAAGGACGGCAAGCTGATCGAGGGCATCTTCAAGGGCGAGACCATCAATACGCCGTCGATGCTGTGCGTCGAGGACGTGCTGGACGGCCTGGCCTGGGTCGAGGGCATCGGCGGCCTGCAGGCGACCATCGCCCGTTCGGCCGAAAGCTTTGCCGCGATCGATGCCTGGACGGCGCAGTCGTCCTGGATCAAGAACCTGGCCGACGAACCCTCGATCCGCTCGACCACCTCGATCTGCCTGAAGGTCGTCGACCCGTGGTTCACCGCCCTGGGCGAGAAGGATCAGGACGCGGTCTGCAAGGCCGTCGTCGCCCTGCTCGACAAGGAAGCCGTCGCCTACGACATCGGCGCCTATCGCGATGCGCCCGCCGGTTTCCGCATCTGGGCCGGGGCGACCGTCGATCCCGCCAATATCAAGGCGCTGCTGCCCTGGCTCGACTGGGCCTACGCCGAGACCAAGGCCGGTTTCAAGCCCGCCGCGGCCTGAACGAATCTCTCAAGGATACCCCCATGCGCAAGACGCAAAAGACGTCCGCGGTCAAGGTTCTGATCGCCGACGAGCTGTCCCCCGCTGCCGTCGAGATCTTTAAGGAACGCGGCATCGAGGTCGACCTGAAGCCGGGCATGAAGCCCGAGGAATTGCTGGCGGTCTGCGACCAGTACGACGGCATCGCCGTGCGGTCGGCCACCAAGATCACCGCCAAGGTGGTCGAGGTTGCCAAGCGCCTGCGCGTCGTCGGCCGCGCCGGCATCGGCGTCGACAACATCGACATTCCCGCAGCGACCGCCCGCGGCGTCTGTGTGATGAACACGCCGTTCGGCAATTCGATCACGACGGCCGAACACGCCATTGCGATGATGATGGCGCTGGCCCGCGAAATCCCGCAGGCCGACCACTCGACCCAGGCGGGCAAGTGGGAAAAGAACCGCTTCATGGGCACCGAGCTGTACGGCAAGGTGCTGGGCATCATCGGCTGCGGCAACATCGGCTCGATCGTCGCCGATCGCGCCCAGGGGCTGAAGATGCGCGTCGTGGCGTTCGACCCGTTCCTGTCGACCGAACGCGCCAAGGCCATCGGCGTCGAGAAGGTCGAGCTGGACCAGCTGCTGGCCCGTGCCGACTTCATCAGCCTGCACACCCCGCTGACCGAGCAGACCCGCAACGTGCTGGACAAGGCGGCCTTCGCCAAGTGCAAGCCCGGCGTGCGTATCATCAACTGCGCCCGCGGCGGCCTGGTGGTCGAAGCCGACCTCAAGGACGCGCTGGATGCCGGTACCGTCGCCGGTGCAGCCCTTGACGTCTTCCTGGTCGAACCGGCCAAGCAGAACATCCTGTTCGGCCATCCCCGGCTGATCGCCACCCCGCATCTCGGCGCCTCGACCGCCGAGGCGCAGGAGAACGTGGCGCTGCAGGTCGCCCAGCAGATGTCGGACTACCTGCTGCTGGGTGCCGTCACCAACGCCATCAACATGCCGTCGGTGACCGCCGAGGAAGCCCCGCGCCTGAAGCCCTACATGAAGCTGGCCGAACACCTGGGCGCCTTCGTCGGCCAGGTGACCGAGACCGGCATCAAGAAGGTGACGATCGAGTACGAGGGCCACGCCGCCAGCCTGAACACCCGGCCGCTGACCGCCATCGTGCTGCAGGGCCTGCTGTCGCCGCTGATGGATTCGGTCAACATGGTCAACGCCCCCGTCGTGGCCAAGGAGCGCAATATCGACGTCTCCGAGGTCAAGCACGAGCGTCAGAGCGACTATCAGACCCTGATCAAGGTGACGATCGAGACCGAGCGCCGCTCGCGCGATGTCTCGGGTACGCTGTTCGCCGACGAGAAGCCGCGCCTGGTCGGCATCAAGGGCATCAAGGTCGAGGCCGAGATGGGCCCGCACATGCTGTATGTCACCAACGAGGACAAGCCGGGCTTCATCGGCCGGCTGGGCACCGTGCTGGGTGATGCCGGCATCAACATCGCGACCTTCCACCTGGGCCGTTCCGGTCCCGGCCAGGATGCGATCGCGCTGGTCGAGGTCGACGGCGAGGTGCCTGAAGCTGTGCTGGCGCGCATCGGACAGCTGCCCAGCGTGCAGCAGGTCAAGCATCTGCGCTTCTGATCGTCATCTGTTTGTGCCAGACTTCCGCGGGGCGGCCGGTAACGGCCGCCCCGTTTTGCTGTGAGGGAGGAATGGCCGATGGCAACCAGCAACGACCGGAGCGCGGCATGAGCATCCGCGCCCGCCAGTCGGCAGCCAAGATCGTCGCCACCCTGGGCCCGGCCTCGTCGACGGTCGAGGTCATCCGCGACCTGGCCCAGGCCGGCGCCGACATGTTCCGCTTCAACTTCAGCCACGGCACGCCCGACGACCACCGGGCGCGCGCCGGCATGGTGCGCGCGGTCGAGGCCGAGATCGGCCGGCCGCTGGGCATCCTGGCAGACCTGCAGGGCCCGAAGCTGCGCGTCGGCACCTTTGCCGAGGGGCCGGCGATGCTGGTCACCGGGGCCACCTTCCGCCTGGACCTGGACCAGAAGCCCGGCAATGCCGAGCGGGTCTGCCTGCCGCATCCCGAAATCTTCAAGGCGCTGAAACCCGGCGCCGAGCTGCTGCTGGACGACGGCCGTATCCGCCTGCAGGTCGAGACCTGCGCCAAGGATCACGCCGTCACCCGTGTCGTGGTCGGCGGGCTGCTGTCAGACCGCAAGGGCGTCAACGTGCCGGGCGTGGTGCTGCCGCTGTCGGCGCTGAGCGACAAGGATCGCCGCGACCTGGCCGTAGCCCTGGACCTGGGCGCCGACTGGATCGCGCTGTCCTTCGTCCAGCGCCCCGACGACCTGGCCGAGGCGCGCAAGCTGATGATCGGCAGCCGCGCCGCTTTGCTGGCCAAGCTCGAGAAACCCTCGGCCATCACTGAACTGGATGCGATCGTCGAACAGGCCGACGCCGTCATGGTGGCGCGCGGCGACCTGGGTGTCGAGATGGCGCCCGAGGAAGTCCCGGTCCTGCAGAAGCGGATCGTGCGGGCCTGCCGCCGCGCCGGCAAACCCGTCGTCGTCGCCACCCAGATGCTGGAATCGATGATCCACGCGCCGACGCCGACCCGGGCCGAGGCATCCGACGTGGCGACCGCCGTCTATGACGGCGCCGACGCGGTGATGCTGTCGGCCGAGACCGCCTCGGGCGCCTTCCCGATCGATGCCGTGACCATCATGCAGCGCATCATCGCCGCCGTCGAACGCGATCCCCTGCATCGCCAGCTGCTGGACGCGACCCACCAGGCGCCGGAGGCGACCGCGTCCGACGCGATCTCGGCCGCCGCCGCCCAGGTCGCCCAGACGGTCAATGCCAAGGCGATCGTGACCTTCACCACCTCAGGGTCGACCACCCTGCGGGTAGCCCGCGAACGGCCCGTGGTGCCGATCATCTCGCTGACCGAATCGCAGGCCACGGCCCGGCGCCTGGCGGTGGTATGGGGCGTGCATCCGGTGGTGGCCGAGGACATCAAGGATTTCGCCGAGATGGTCGACAAGGGCCGCCGCGCCGCCAAGCGGTCGGGTTTTGCCGGTGACGGCGACAAGATCGTCATCACCGCCGGTGTGCCGTTCGGCACGCCGGGCGCCACCAACGTGCTGCGAATCGCGCTGGCCTGACCGGATTCCGGCCCGCCCAGGCGCGGTTTCCCGCCGCATGCCGCGCTTCCGCTGTTGGCGGCGGCCCTGAAACATGATTTAAACGGTCACCGCCATGATAGACACGACTTCTGCTGCCGTAGACCAAGCTGCCGGCCTGCTGCCGGCTGGCCTGCGCGACGTCCTGCCCCCGCGTGCCGGGTTCGAGGCGGCGGTGACCGAGCGGTTGCTGGCCGGGTTCGCCCGCCAGGGATACCGCCGGGTCAAGCCGCCGCTGATCGAATTCGAGGACACGCTGCTGGCCGGCGCCGGCAAGGGCCTGGCCAGCCAGATGTTCCGCCTGATGGACCCGGTGTCCCAGCGGATGATGGGCCTGCGCACCGATACGACGCCCCAGGTCGCCCGCATCGCCGCCACCCGGCTGCAGAACGAACCGCGCCCCCTGCGCCTGTCCTATGCCGGCCAGGTGCTGCGCGTGCGCGGCAGCCAGCTGCGCCCCGAACGCCAGTTCGCCCAGGTCGGCGTCGAACTGATCGGCAGTGCGGCCCTGGCCGCCGATGCCGAAGTGGTGCTGCTGGCGGCCGAGGAACTGGTGGGCCTAGGTGTCACCGACCTGTCGATCGACCTGACCCATCCCCGTCTGGTGCCGGCAGTGTGCGCGGGGCTGGGCATGGATCCGGTCCATGCCGAGGAATCGCGCAAGGCCCTGGACCGCAAGGATGCCGTGGGCCTGCGCGAGGTCGCCGGCGCCGATGCCGCCCTGCTGATCAAGCTGATGCAGTCGGCCGGGCCGGCGGAATATTCCATTCACGCCCTCGATCGCCTGGACCTGCCCGGCGAGGCCGCGCAGCTGGTCGCCGAACTGGCGGAACTGGTCGAATCGATCAAGGCGGTCGCCCCGGCCCTGCAGGTCACGGTCGATCCCAGCGAATTCCGCGGTTTCGAATATCAGACGGGTATCTGTTTTGCCTTGTTCGCCAAGGGCGTGCGGGGCGAATTGGGGCGCGGCGGGCGTTACACCGCCGAGGCGGCGACCGGGTCGGCCGAACCCGCGACCGGGTTCACGCTGTATCTCGATTCGCTGATGCGGGCCCTGCCCACGGCCGAGCCGGGACCGTCGGTCTATCTGCCCTATGGCACCCGGCGCGACGACGCGGTCGACCTGCGCGCCGATGGCTGGACCACGATCCAGGGGCTGGAACTGGTTCCCGACGACGCCGACGAGGCGCGCCGGCTGAACTGTACCCATGTATTCACCGGCGTCCGGGTCGAACCGGTCTGACCGCCTCGCTTCTACTCGCTTTCAGGAATTGAAGACATGACCAACGTTGCGGTGGTCGGCGCCCAGTGGGGCGACGAAGGCAAGGGCAAGATCGTCGACTGGCTGAGCCAGCGCGCCGATGTCGTCGTGCGTTTCCAGGGCGGCCACAATGCCGGCCATACGCTGGTCATCGACGGCGTGACCTACAAGCTGTCGCTGCTGCCGTCGGGCGTGGTGCGCCAGGGCAAGCTGTCGATCATCGGCAACGGCGTGGTCTTCGACCCCTGGGCCTTCCTGGCCGAGGTCGAAAAGATCAAGGCCCAGGGCGTGTCGGTCACCCCGGCAACCCTCAAGATCGCCGACAACGTGCCGCTGATCCTGCCGCTGCATCGCGAACTCGACGGTTTCCGCGAGGATGCCGAGGGCAAGGGCGTCAAGATCGGCACCACCCGCCGCGGCATCGGCCCGGCCTATGAGGACAAGACCGGCCGCCGCGCCGTGCGCCTGTGCGACCTGGCCGACCGGGCGACGCTCGAGGCCAAGGTCGACAGCCTGCTGGCCCATCACGATCCGCTGCGCCGCGGCCTGGGCCAGCCCGCGGTCGACCGCGACGCGCTGATCGCCGACCTCTTGGCGATCGCGCCCAAGATCCTGCCCTTTGCCGACATCGTCTGGCGCTGCCTGGACCAGGCGCGCCGCGACGGCCGCCGCATCCTGTTCGAAGGCGCGCAGGGCGCGATGCTGGACGTCGACCACGGCACCTACCCTTACGTCACCTCGTCGAACACGATGGCGGGCAATGCGGCGGTCGGCGCCGGCGTCGGGCCGCGCGGCGTGGGTTACGTGCTGGGCATCGTCAAGGCCTATACCACCCGCGTCGGCGGCGGGCCGTTCCCGACCGAACTGACCGATGAAATCGGCCAGGGCCTGGGCGAGCGCGGCAAGGAATTCGGCGTGGTCACCGGCCGGGCGCGGCGCTGCGGCTGGTTCGACGCGGTGCTGGTGCGCCAGTCGGTCATCCTGAACGGCATCGACGGCATCGCCCTGACCAAGCTGGACGTGCTGGACGGCATGGACGAGCTCAAGGTCTGCACCGGCTACAAGCTGGGCGACCAGGTCCTCGACTATTTCCCGGCCAACATGACCGATCAGGCCCGGGTCGAGCCGATCTACGAGACCCTGCCGGGCTGGAAGGATTCGACCCGCGGCGCGCGGTCCTGGGCCGACCTGCCGGCGGCGGCGATCAAGTACATCGTGCGCATCGAGGAACTGATCGGCGCCCGTGTCGCCCTGTTGTCGACCAGCCCCGAACGCGACGACACCATCCTGGTCCGCGACCCGTTCTGGGATTGATCGGGCCGATCAACCACTCTCTCTCGTCGCCGCCGGGCGTGACCCGGCGGTGACGGTTGCAGGCATCCCGCCATCCACAAAAAAAGCGCCGGCTTCTGCCGGCGCCTGATTTTTCCTGCCCACTCTGGGGCCGGGGGGCGGAGGGAGTTACGCCACCAGCCCCTGTGACTTCGCGGCCGCAGTCATCGCTTTCTGCAGCTTCTCGAAGGCACGGACCTCGATCTGCCGCACCCGCTCGCGGCTGATGCCGAAACGCTGGCTCAGATCCTCGAGTGTCGAGGGTTCATCCTTCAGCCGGCGTTCGTTCAGGATTTCCCGCTCGCGATCGTTCAGGGACGTCATCGCCTGGGTCAGCAGGGCCCGGCGCTGGGTCAGTTCCTGATCGTCGGCCAGGCGGGTTTCCTGGCTGGGCTGGTCGTCGACCAGCCAATCCTGCCACTCGCCCTCGCCATCCACGCGCAGGGGCGCGTTCAGCGAATGGTCGGGCGCGGTCAGGCGGCGGTTCATCGACACGACCTCGTCCTCGGGCACGCCGAGCTTGGTCGCGATCTGGGTCACCGTGTCCGGCGGCAGGTCGCCGTCCTCGATCGCCTTCAGCTGGCCCTTGATGCGGCGCAGGTTGAAGAACAGCTTCTTCTGGGCCGCGGTCGTGCCAAGCTTCACCAGCGACCAGGATCGCAGGATGTATTCTTGAATCGAGGCGCGGATCCACCACATGGCGTAGGTGGCCAGACGGAAGCCGCGGTCCGGTTCGAACCGCTTCACCGCCTGCATCATGCCGATATTGCCCTCGGCGATCAGCTCGGACACCGGCAGGCCGTAGCCGCGGTAGCCCATGGCGATCTTGGCGACGAGGCGCAGGTGGCTGGTGACCAGCTCGTGGGCCGCATCGACGTCGCCATGCTCGCGCCAGCGCTTGGCCAGCATGAATTCCTGCTGCGCTTCCAGCATGGGGAAGCGACGGATTTCCGCGAGATAGCGGGCCAGGCCCGATTCCGAATTCAGGACGGGCAGGGTGGCTGCGCTCATTGCATGCACTCCTTCCAGTATTTCCGCAAAGGCCTGACTTTCCACATTGGCTGCGAAAATCCCCCCTTTGCTGGAATTCAGCGTAGTGACGTTGCCGCCATGCCGTCAAGAATACCCGACGAAATCTGTCGGAAATAGGGCGGCGGTGTGATGGCCGTCACAGGACATTCATCCAAGGCGCGGATCGTCCAAGACCGCACCGATCATTCAGGCTGGCTGGCTGGCACCTAGCTGCCTGAGAAGTACCTGCAGATCGGCAGGTGGCGCGGTTTCGAAGCGGAGGGCTTCGCCGGTCGCCGGGTGGGCAAAGCCGAGAAGACGGGCATGTAATGCCTGGCGGTGGAAATTCAAGGCCGCCTCGCGCCCCGGCGGCATCAAGGCCTTCAGCCGGCCCGCCGTCGCCCGGCCATAGACCGGGTCGCCGATCAGCGGATGGCCGGCATGGGTCATGTGGACGCGGATCTGGTGGGTGCGACCGGTCAGCAGGCGGCATTCCACCGCGGCCGCCGCGGTGCCGAACGCCTTTTCCACGCGATAGCGCGTGATCGCCTCGCGCCCGTTGCGCGACACCACGGCCATGCGCTTGCGATTCTTCGGGTCGCGCCCGATCGAGCCGACGATCTCCCCGGTCAGCGGGCTGGGCAGGCCCCAGCAGACCGCGACATAGGCGCGGTCGATGTCGCGTGCCGAAAAGGCCGCGGTCAGCGCCTGGTGGGCCTGGTCGGTCTTGGCCACCACCATGACGCCGGACGTATCCTTGTCCAGCCGGTGGACGATGCCGGGGCGGCGGACCCCGCCGATGCCGGCCAGGCTGTCGCCGCAATGGTTCAGCAGGGCATTGACCAGGGTGTGATCGGGGTTGCCGGGGGCGGGATGGACGACCAGCCCGGCCGGTTTGTCGATCACGATCAGATGCGCGTCCTCGAACAATACGGCCAGCGGAATTTCCTGGGCGACCGGTTCGGCCGGGGCGGCATCGGGCAGCGTCAGCAGATAGGTCGTTCCCGGTTTGACCCGGTGCGAGGGCTCCGTTATCGTCCGGCCGTCGCCTTGCGCCAGCCCCTGTTCGATCAGGGACTTGACGCGCGAACGCGACAATCCGGCGATCTCGGGGGCAAGCCGGCGGCTGAGGAAACTGTCTAGCCGCTCGCCCTGATCCTCGGGCTGGGCAATGACGGGATGGATCGGGGGCATGGTCATGGAAACAAACGAGGGAGCGGACGCGGAAGCCCCCAACATACGCGTGCTCAAGGCGGTCGTCATCGGCCTCGGCATGCTGATCGTGATCGGGGTGGTCGCCCTGGTCGTCGGGCTGTTCTGGCGCGCCTCCAAGATGGGCGAGCCGGCGGCGGGTACCGTCGCGCCGCCGACCGCCCTGTCGGGCCCCGTTACCCTGCCGCGCGGGGCCGAGATCGCCGAGATGACCGCGGCCGGCGACCGCGTGGTGCTGCGCCTGCGCCTGGCCGACGGGTCTGGCCGCCTGTTGTTCATCGACCCCAGGGCTTCGGCCGTCACCGGCCAGCTCGACCTCAAGGCCGATTGATGCTGCGCCTGGCGGCGGCTGATCTGCGCCAGCTCGTCGACCTGGCCGAGCGCACCGCGCCCGACCAGGCCTGCGCGCTGCTGATCGGGCGGCGCGGGTTCGGCGATGCCGGCGCGGTGACGCGGATCGAGGTGTCGCCCAACCGCGCGGCCGACCGCAAGCGGCGCTACGAGATCGACGGCGGCCTGCGCATCGGGCTGGAACGCGAATTGCGCGGCCAGCGCGAAAAGGTGCTGGGGCTGTGGCATGGCTGCCCCGAAGGCGGTCCTGTGCCCGGCGATGCCGACGCCCAGCTGGCCTACGAACCCGACCTGTTCCTGGTCATCACCGCCCTGGTCAACCGCCAGGCGGTGCAGACCCTGGCCTGGCGGGCCTCGACCGCCGGCGCCTTCCGTTCCGTGCCGCTTCTTCTCGATTTCTAGAAAGGGATCGACCGATGGATTTCCGCAGCGACAATGTCGCCGGCGCCCACTCCGCCATGATCGAGGCGCAGATCCGCGCCAATGACGGCACCGACACGTCCTATGGCGGGGATGCGATCACGGCGCGCGTCGAACAGCGCCTGCGCGAAATCTTCGAGACCGACTGCATCGTCCATCCCGTGGCGACCGGCACCGCCGCCAACGCCCTGGCCTTGTCGACGCTGGTCACTCCCTGGGGCGCGGTCTATTGCCACCGCGAGGCGCATGTCGAGGCCGACGAGGCCGGCGCGCCCGAATTCTTCACCGGCGGGGCCAAGCTGGTCCTGCTCGAGGGCGCGCATGCCAAGGTGACGGCGGCGGTGCTGGCCCAGGCGCTGGGCCAGGCCGGTTTCGGCGTCGAACACCATGTCCAGCCCCAGGCCGTGTCGATCAGCCAGGCGTCCGAGCGCGGCGCGGTCTATCGCCCCGGCGAGATCGGCGCGCTGGCCGATATCGCCCGCGGCCACGGCATGCGGCTGCACATGGACGGCGCGCGGTTCGCCAACGCGCTGGTGTCGACCAATGCGACGCCGGCCGAACTGACCTGGAAGGCCGGGGTCGACGTCCTGTCCTTCGGCGCCACCAAGAACGGCGCGCTGGGGGCCGAGGCCGTCGTGTTCTTCGACCGCCAGCTGGCCGAGAATTTCCAGTGGCGGCGCAAGCGGGCGGGGCATCTGTTCTCGAAGATGCGTTTCCTGTCGGCCCAGCTGGAGGCCTATCTCGACAACGACCTGTGGCTGGTCAACGCCCGCCACGCCAACGATGCCGCCCGCCGCCTGGCCGAAGGCCTGCGCAGCCTGGCGGGCGTGCGCCTGGTCGACCCGGTCGAGGCCAACGAGATCTTCGTCGAACTGCCCGAGGGCATGATCCAGGGTCTGGAAGCCGCCGGCGCCCGCCTGAACCGCTGGGGCCCGCCGGGCACCCGGCTGGTCCGCCTGGTCTGTTCGTTCGCCACGTCGGCGGCCGAGGTCGAAAACTTCGTGGGTCACGCAAAAGCCCTTGCGTGACCCCGGGCGATCGACTAAAAGGCGGGCCTCACGGCCCTTTAGTCCCCATCGTCTAGAGGCCTAGGACGGCGCCCTCTCACGGCGCAAACAGGGGTTCGAATCCCCTTGGGGACGCCAAAGCCGAAAATCTCCCTTACCACGCAAATAGGTTAGCAAAATCGCGGTGTTAAACTCCTCGGAGTGATGCACAACGGTGATGCACATCGCGTGACACAACGAGGGATGACCGATGGCGCGCAAGGGTGGTGGCAAGGCTGCAGGCAAGGCGCCGCACCTCGGCCTCAGGGGGTACCAGTATCGCCGCCGGGTGACGCTGGCTCGCCGCTTCGGCGGGATCGCTGCAACTCGCGCCACTACCACCTTCGAGCAGACGGTCAGCGACAGGGCGACCATCCCCTACTGTCTTCCCGAGGCATCTAGACGGTCATCTGGCACGATCAAAACCAGTTGCGCCTACTGACGGAACCCCGGTAGCACCCGACCGGGGTTCATCAGGTCCAGCGGGTCCACCAGCGCTTTAATCCCCCGCATCAAGGCCAACTCGACGGGGGACTTGTAGCGCCGCATTTCGTTTAATCTCAACCTCCCAATGCCGTGTTCGGCGCTGAATGTGCCGCCCAGCTCGACGGCAAGGTCGTGGATCGCCTCGGCGATGGTCGCGACGAGTGCGGGCCCGTCAACCACTTGCGCCCAATTCTCCCGCGCGAACATCGCTATGTAGTGCAGGTTGCCGTCCCCGAGATGAGCAATGACCAAGGGGCTTGCCTGGGAATGCAGCGATGTCACCAGGTTCCCGGCGCGCTCCACGAAATCCGGGATGCGGGCCAGCGGCACGGCCACGTCATGGGTCAGGCCCATGCCGGCGCGGCGATTGGCCTCGGCTGCGTGATGGCGCAGATGCCACATCGCCTGGCGCTGACGTTCGCTGGTGGCGATCGCCGCGTCACGGATCGTGCCATCGGCCAGTCCCGCCGCCAGAACATCCGATAGCCGCTCGGCCAGAACAGCCTCGTCGGCCTGGGCCGACAGCTCGATAAGGACGTACCAGTCGCCGGCTGTCGCCAGCGGATCCTGGGCACCGGCGATATGCTGCAGCACCATCGCGTACTGCCCGCCTGACAGGAGTTCGAGCGCCGTGACGTCGCCGGCGAAGGCTACCTGGATGTCGCGGGCGACCGCCACCGCCGTCCCGATTGCCCCGATCGCCAGCATCGCCGTGAGGCAGTGGCGGGGTCGAGGAAACAGCTTGAGCGTGGCGGCGGTGATGATGCCCAAAGTGCCTTCCGACCCGATGAACAGCCCCTTCAGGTCGTAGCCGGTATTGTTCTTGCGCAGCGCCTGCAGGCCGTTCCAGATCTCCCCGCTGGGCAGCACGACCTCCAGCCCCAGCACGAGATCGCGCATGTTGCCGTAGCGCAGCACACCGGTGCCGCCGGCATTGGTCGCGATATTGCCCCCGATCTGGCACGATCCTTCAGCCCCGAGGCTGAGGGGGAACAGGCGCCCCACGCCGGCGGCGGCCTCCTGGACATCCTGCAAGATGCAACCGGCCTGAACCGTGATCGCATTGTCTGTGGCATCGATCGCAAGTACCGCGTTCATCCGCGACAGGTTCAGCACGATGGCCTGATCGCCCGCGGCCGGCGGCACCGAGCCGCCGCACAGGCTGGTATTCCCACCCTGGGGGAAAATCCTGACGCCGTGGGCGGCGCAGAGACGGATACAGGCGGCGACCGCCTCGGTGCTGGAGGGCAGCACCACAGCCAGCGCCTCGCCGCGATACCGCTGGCGGAAATCCATGAGATGCCCGGCCTTGTCGGCATCGGCCGACAGGACGGTCACCCCGGGCAGACCGGCCAGCGCGTCGGCGAAATCCATGCTAGCTCCAGGTCAACGGCGAGGTGGCGGCCTGGCGGAAGGCCGACAACGCGCCAAACAGGTTGCTCGCCTGCAGTTGGGGCGGGCTCATCAGCCCGACCCGAAAAGATTTGCCCGCGAAGTCGCCGATGTTGCCGATGACGAAGATGCCGTAGCTGTCGAGCAGCATCTTGCGGAACCGGGTATCGACGACCCGGTCGGGGTAGCGGACCGCCATCACCGTATCCGAGTAGAAGTCGCGCTGCATCGCGACCGCGCTGTCGTCGATCAGGAAGCGAAAGCCGGCCTCGCGCATCTGCGCCATGAACCGGTCGGCGATGTCACGGTGAATGGCCCACCAGCGTTCGATCGAGATGGCATCTATCTCGCGGAGCGCGGCACGCAGGGCCAGGACCAGCGTCGTCGGCTGGGTGAAGGGCGGCACGTCGGGGCGCTCGACCGAGTGGGTCCACCAGGCGCGGAAGTCGAAATAGCTGCCCATGGTCGAATCCGGCCGCAGCCGTTCCCAGGCCTTGGGCGAGGCGGTGACGATGGCCAGCCCGGGCACGGAGGCCAGGCACTTATGCGAGCCGGTCGTCTGGATATCGATGCCCCAGGCATCGGTCTCGACCGGCATCGCCCCGGCCGAGCAGGCGGTGTCGACGAAATAGAGCGCGTCGGTGGCAGCGACCAAACGGCCGATCTCGGCGATCGGATTGACCAGCCCCGAGTTGGTCTCGACATGGACGATCGCGACCATGTCGAACGAATGCCTGCGCAGGGCTTCGGCCACGCGGTTGACATCGACCGGCTCCAACGGGCCGTGCACCAGGCGCTCGACCTTCGCGCCGTAGCGTTCGGCCCAGGCGGCGATCAGTTCGCCCCAATAACCATTCTGAATGCTGAGCAGCGACATGCCCGGCCGGATCCAGTTGCCCAGCGCCAGATCGATGCCGGTGCGGATCGAGCCGTGCATCATCAGGACGCGGTGTCGGGTGCGCAGGATGCGGCCGAGGATCTCGCTGGTCTCGTCGTGCAATGCCCAGAAGGCGTCGCTATGCGGGGTCAGCAGGTCGGCCAACTGGGCATCGAGCACGGTCCGCGACACCTCGACCGGGCCGGTCGACATGTTGAGGACGCGGCCCGGCGCCACCGGCCAGGCGGCACCGAGATCACCGTTCATCGCGCGGTGACCTCGCGATAAGCCCAGCCGATGGCCTCGACCAGTTCGTCGACGTGGTCGGTCGTATGCACCGTGCTGACATAGGTCTTGGAGAAATTCTTGTAGATGCCGTTGGCATAGAGGCGGCGATGGATCTCGTCGGCCAGGGCGACGTTGGCGCGGCGCACGGCGGCATGGTCATGCACCGGCTCGTCGGTGAAGTAGAAATGGAAGATACCGCCGTCGCCGGTAATCTGAGCCGCGACGCCGAGATCGCGGAACAGCCGGCCCAGCCGGTCTCGGCCGTGGGCGCCCAGCGCCGCGATATGATCAATCCCACCTTCATTGACCAGGATATCGAGCGTGGTATGGGCGCATTCGATACCGATCGGATGGCCGTTGAACGTGCCGCAATGGAAGGAATAGCGATCCGCCGGGCTGTCGGGGTCGAGATGCGCCATCAGCGTGCGGCGGCCCACAATGGCCGAAATCGGCACGCCGCCTGCCAACGCCTTGCCCAGCGCCGTCAGGTCGGGGGTGACCCCGTACTTTTCCTGTGCCCCGCCGGCGGCGAGGCGGAAGCCGGACACCACCTCGTCGAAGATCAGCACCGTCCCCCATTTGTCGCATTCCTCGCGCAGTGTCTCGAGGAAACCGGGCAGCGGCTTCAGCGTGCGTTGCATCGGCTCGCAGATCACGGCGGCGAATTCATTGGGATGGGCCGCCATCACCTCGCGGAAATAGGCGATATCGTTGAACGGCAGGACCATCAAATCGTCGCGGACGCCGCTCTGTACCCCGGCACTGATACCGTAGGGCTCGGGCACCTGGGTCGGGGACATCTCCATCGACCAGACGGCGAGGTCGTGATGGCCGTGCCAGGCACCATCGAACTTGATGAACTTGCGCCGGCCGGTTACCGCGCGGGCCAGGCGCAGCGAATGGAACGTCGCTTCCGATCCGCTCGAGGCATAGCGCACCATCTCGGCGCTGGGTACATATTGCACTAGGCGTTCGGCCAAGCTCACCGCCCGGTCGGCCAGGCCGAAATACTGGGTTCCGCGCCCCGCCTGATCGACAATGGTCTGCGTCAGCCTGGGATTGGCGTGGCCCAGGATAAGCGGCCCGGCACCCAACATGAAATCGAGATACCGGCGGCCGTCGATATCGTAGACATAGGGGCCTTCGCCGCGCTCGATGAGGAATTCGAGCCCCTTGGGCGGCAGCAGCGAATTGGTCGACCCACCGGGGATCAGGTCCTTCGCCTGCTGGATGCGCGCCTGCTGATGGGCGCTGGTCTTCTGGAAATTGTTCATCGTCCTGTTTTCCTATGGCTCAGGCGCGGTCGTGGCCGATCGCCGTCGTGGCCTGGTAGGGATTGACGCCGCCGGTGACGATGCCCTGGGCATCGCGGGCGAGCACGCTGGGGTTGCCGAACTCGAAGGTCGACAGGCCTTCCGAGCGAATCTCGATATCGTGACCGCGCCGGCGCAGCTCGGCGACCGTCTCGGCGCTGAACCTGCCGTCGAGGATCACCTTGGTGCCCTCGAAGTCGATGCGCGGGAACGAGACGGCTTCCTGTGCCGACATGCCGTGATCCAGCATGAAGCAGGCGATCTGCAACACCGAGGTCATGATCTTCACCCCGCCGGACGAGCCGATGGTGATGATCGATTGCCCGTCGGGCCGGGTGATGTGCAACGGGCTGATGAAGGATGAGGGCGGGCGACCGCCGGACGAGATCGAGTTGGTGTAGCCCGGCACCGGCGCGAACGAGATCATGCCGTTGTTGAGGAGGACGCCTGTCTCGCTCATCACATAGCTGCCATAGTTGCCGATAACCGTCTCGGTCAGGCTGGCCATGCCGCCGTCGGCATCGATCGCGGCGATGTGCACAGTGCGGCTATCCTGCGCCGGGCCGCTCGCGGCGCCGTCGCCCAGCGGCGAAGCTACGTCGCTGCGCTTGCGGGTATCGATCCGGCTGGCCAGCGTTGCGCCGTAGGTTTCAGCCACCAGCTCCCGCCACATGCCACCGGCTGAACGATGGTCGTAGGGGGCCTTCTGCCGGTCGGCCAGCGCATGACGGAAGACTTCGATCAGCAGATGCAGCCAGCCGGCGGAATCGGGCTTCAGGCTGGCGACGTCGAAATGGGCCAGCGTATTCAGGATCTGGGCATAGATGATGAAGCCCGAGGGATCACCTGTGATGCGGTGACCGCGATAGCGGATCTCGATCGGCGGGGTTTCGACAGCTTCATAGGTCGCGAGATCCTCGAGCGAGACGATGCCCCCGTTCGCCGCCACGGCGTCGACGATGCTTTGCGCCACGGCACCGGTATAGAACGCCTCGGCGCCACCTTCGGCAATGAGCGCGAGCGTGCGGGCCAGTTCCGGTTGCCGCTGGATGTCGGCACGGCCGATCATGTCCGGCCGCGGCGGGTACTGGCCGTCGCGCAGCAGCATGCGCGCCGCCGTCGGGTATTTGCGGATGATGTCCAGATGGATGCCGGCCATGAGGCAGCCGTACCAGTCCATCGCGAAGCCGTCGCGCGCCAGGCGGATCGCCGGTTCCATGATCCGGGCCAGCGGCAGGCGGCCATGCTTGGCCGAGGCCTTGACCAGGCCGGCGACCGAACCCGGCACCGCCACGGCGAGGCCGCCAAATTCATTGGCCGCGTCCTTCACGCCACTCCAGCCGAACAGGCCGCGTTCGGCTTTGCCCTCCATCGGAAACATGTCGGGGCGGGCAGCGATGGGCGCCTGCCACATGTAGTTGATGCCCGAGGCCTGGCCCGCGGCACTGCGGAACGTGAACAGCCCGCCGCCACCGATCGTCGAGGCTGCCGGCTGGACCACGCTTTCGGCAAACGAGGCCGCGATCGCGGCGTCGGCTGCGTTGCCGCCGGCCTCCAGGATCTCGAGGCCGGCCTCGGCCGACAGCGGATGGCGGGAGGACACCATGCCGCCATTGGCGCGGGCCTCCGTCTTGTCGTGCAGCCAGTTCGATCGATTCTGCGCGAGCGGCATTGCCTCACCCTTGTATATTAATGCATCACATCTCTTGTATTGTTTTGTATAGCATGTAATGCAGACATTCAAGGGCGAACAACGTCCGAACGCTCAGTCCGCGAAGATCATCGCGGGCGCGCGGCGGCATGCCCGGTGCCGGTGGCGCCAGGGTCGGCATCGGGGAAGAATGGCGGTATGTGCGGCGCTACAAACCTCAGACAACCGCGACGAAGCGGCTCGAGACCGGGCGGAGCAGATCCTTGGCTACGCCGGCGAGTGCCCGGATGCCGCGGATCGTCGCCTCCTTGTCAGACAGTCCGAAACTAAGCCGGACCGAGCGCTGGTCGGGATTTTCCGAGAATAGATGCGCGCCAACCAGGATGGAGACATGGCGCTGCAGCGCCGAGAGAAAAAAGTCGATCGAATCGATTCCGGGCGGCAGGGTCATCCACATGTTCAGCCCGCCTTCCGGCCGGGTCAGTGCCGAGCCTTCGGGCATGTGCTGCTCGAATTCCTCGACGATGGTCGCCAGCAGCTCGCGATAGTGTGTGCAGATCAGGCCGAGATTGCGGCCGGCCTCGTCGCCGGCAAGGTAGTGCTCCAGCGCATCCTGATAGAGCGGCGATGTATGAAGGTCGGAGATCGACTTCATCTTGATCACATCGCTGATCCGGTGGGCCGGCGGCGCAACGAAACCCAGACGGATGCCCGGGATATAGGCCTTGCCCATGCCGGCGACGTAGAACACGGCGTCGTTGTCGGCAGCCAGCGCCTTGATCGAGGGCACAAACTTGCCGCGATAGCGTAGCTCGGCCACGCAGTCGTCCTCGACGATGGCAACGCCATGGCGCCGGGCCAGGTCGAGAATTGCCCGGCGTTTCTCCAGCGACGTGGTCAGGCCTGTCGGATTCTGGAACGTCGGCATCAGGAACATCAGCTTGGGCGCCCGGGTCCGGATCAGCGCCTCCAGCATGTCGAGATCTGGGCCGTCCTGCTCGAGGTTCACGCCGATCGGCTCGGCACCGAGGTTACGGAACAGTTCCAGCGCACCGAAATAAGTCGGGCGCTCGACGATCACGGTGTCGCCCGGCGACAGCAGCAGCTGCGCTACCAGGTTCAGGGCCTGCTGGCCGCCATTGGTGACGACGATATTGTCGGGCGCGAGCCGCAGGGTGCGGGAGGCATTCATCGTCGCGGCGATCGCCTCGCGCAACGACGGCAGTCCGGCAGGCGAAATGTAGGAATAGGCATAGTCCGGCCGCTGGTCGATCGCGGCCTTCAGGTGACGTTCGAAGCTGGCCGTATCGATGACGCTCGCATCGGGATAGGCCCGCGTGAAGGCGATCATGCCGGGCCCGTCGCTGGCTTGTACCATGCGCCGGAACGTATCGACGTCGCGGCTGGCGTAATCCGCACGCAAGGCCGGCAAGTCGCGCGGTTCGCGCAGCGACGGAACAGGCGCCGGCGCCGGCTGACGGGCCAGCACAAACGTACCCAGGGCACCGCGCCCGGCGATGGCGCCAGCTTCGGCCAATTCCTTGTAGGCGCGGGCGATCGTCATCGCGTTGAGGCCGGAAAGCTCGGCCAGGCGCCGCACCGGCGGCAGTCGCTGGCCCTCGGCCAGGCGCCCCTCGGTGATCTCAGCCAGCAGGATTTCCTTGATCTGGGCATAGAGCGGCACGTCGCTCGCCTTATCGAGCTTCAAGGCGACGGCGATCTGTTCGGCATCCATGGGAGATCCGGCTGACGTGCTGGGGTACGGGTGTGGCATATCAAGGCCGCACAATACAGGTTGTCGTACTTCTTGTCTCGCTCGCATTTCGGTTTAAACGCGCCGGGATTGTCGTCTACTGACCCCCATCTACCGCTTGACACCATACAAGATCGACACATAGCATAACATCAATAAGACAAACCGCGGCCCCTTGGTGGGCCGGTGTCGAACAGGATGGCGTCATGAGCAGGGAGACTATGATGAAAGCGAAATTGCAGGTATGCAGCCGACGGGTCCGGGCGGTGCTCGTGGGGCTGGCGGTGATTGGCGCGGCAACGGCTTGGACCGAGCCGGCAACGGCGCAGAAGAAGCCGCTGGAGGGACAACAGGTCGTTCTCTACACCTTTGGCGGCACGCAACTGGAGACCACGCGTGAACTGGTGATCAAGCCGTTCGAGCAGGAAACCGGTGCCAAGGTCATCGTGGACGACTCCTGCTGCCAGCGGCTGCAGGCGGCCCTCGAATCCGGGCAGTTCATCGGCGACGTGATCGTCGGCCTCGACCGCGGCGGCATGCTGGCGCGCGATGCGCAGGGAATGTTCATCCACGATCCCCGGCTGGAGAAGATCGCGCGTGACCACAAGGCGCCTGAGCCCTACCCGTCAAAGGCGATGCTGATCCTGCACAGCTACTCCTACGTGATCGGCGCCAAGGACCAGTCGGTGCCGATGCCGAAGAACTGGGCCGAATTCTGGGACGTCGCCAAATTCCCTGGGGCCCGCGGCCTGATCCGCATCAACCCGACCGTGCAGCTCGAAGCGGCCCTGGTCGCCGACGGGGTCAAGGGTGACGCGCTCTATCCCCTCGATGTCGACCGCGCCTTCAAAAAACTGACCGACCTCAGGAAATCGACCAAGATCATCATCAACGCCTCAGGCGCGGACATGATCAACAACCTCGGCACCGGCGAGACGACCTACGCGATCACCTATTCCAATCGTGCGTTCCTGGCCAGGAAGGACGGCATCAAGATCAACTTCACCTATGACGACGGTTTCCTGGTCGGCAACGGCGGCGCGATCCTGAAAGGCGCCAAGAACGTCGATGGCGCCGTCGCCTTCCTCGAATACCATGCGCGCCCCGACGTCCTGGCCCGCTTCGCCGAACGTACCGGCATGGCCCCGGCCTATCCGGCCTCGGCCGCGCTGATTGCGCCGGAATATCGCTCGATGATGCCCACGGCGCCCGAAAACATCGGCAAGCAGCACATCGTCAACGACGAATATTGGCAGCAGAACTTCAAGGTGCTCGGCCAGAAATGGGTCGAGTGGATGGCGCAGTAGCAGTCGGCGATTTCCGCCCATGGGCCCCGGCGGCGCATGCCGTCGGGGCGAACCCGGATCCCGGACCGTCAGGACGCGCGATGCAGTCAGCACGATTTAATTCACCGGCCGTGACGACGTGGGCGGGTTGGGGGCTGTCGACGCTCCTCCTCGTCATCGTCTTCATCGCCCCGCTTCTCCTCGTCACCTGGCGCAGCCTGGGCGATCCGCTGTTCCAGAACTATGTCGCGGTCGCCCAGTCCGAGGCGATCCAGGCGATCATGGTCCGCACCATCAGGCTCGGGCTGATCGTGACACTGGCTTGCGCCGTGCTGGGGTATCCCGCCGCCTATGCGCTTGTCCGGGTCGACCCGCGGTGGCGCACGCTGCTGCTCGCCGCGATCATGCTGCCCTTCCTGTCGTCCTACCTCGTGCGGACCTATGGCTGGATCGCGATCCTCGGCAACAACGGCTTGTTCGCCGGCATCGGCGGCTGGCTCGGCTGGTCGACAACCAGCCTGACCGGCACGCTGTCGGGCCTGGTGGTCGCGATGACCCACATGTTGTTGCCGCTGATGATCATGCCGATCTTCACGTCGATGAGCGCAATCGACAACCGCCAGATGCTGGCCTGCCAGTCGCTCGGCGCCGGCCCCGCCGAATCCTTCGTCCGGGTGTATTTTCCCCAGAGTCTGCCCGGTCTGCTGTCCGGCATCCTGCTCGTGTTCATCCTGTCGCTCGGCTTCTTCATCACGCCGGCGCTGATCGGTGGTGCGCGCGAGACGACGCTGTCCCAGGTCATCTACATGTTCATCAACGAGCTGTTCGACTGGAAACGGTCGAGCAGCCTGGCCGTCGGACTGCTGCTGGTCATCATCATCCTGTTCGTCGTCGCGTCGCGCGTCGTCGATCTCGGCATGATGTTCGGCGTCCGGCGTGGAACGACCGATACGCGGCGCTCGGGTCGCGCGGCGCGGACCGGCCGCTTGACCACGATCATCGCACGGGCAGCCGCGGGCCTGCCGCTCCAGCATCACGGGCTCGGACTCTGCCGTGTTGCACTGGGCCTCAGCCTCGTGGTGCTGCTGCTGCCGCTGGTCTACGTGCTGCTGGTCTCGTTCCAGCCGTTGCGCCTGCTGGCGCTGCCGACCGAGGGGCTGTCGTTGAACTGGTATCGCACCGTGCTCGGCAAATCCGAATGGTATGATGCGACGCTCAACAGCATCGCCGTCGCCGGACTGGCGACACTGATCGCCTTCACCATCGGCCTGTTCCTGGCGACGCGGGCGCGGACAGCGTCGGGCATCCTCCGCTCGATCATCACCACCCTGGCGCTGGGCCCAATCGCGCTGCCGGTCATCGTGCTGGCGCTGGGCATCTATGCGGTGTTCATCCAACTCGGCTGGACGGGCAACATCTTCGCGCTGGCCTTCGCCCATGCGATCGTGGCCTTGCCTTATGTCTTCACCAACATGGCGAACGGCCTGGCAGGCTACGACACCACGCTCGACCAGGCGGCATCGAGCCTGGGGGCAAGGCCCTGGACCTCGTTCCGGCGGATCAAGGTGCCGGTCCTGCGCACCTCGATCGTCACCGCCTGCGTGCTGGCTTTCCTGATCTCGTTCGACGAACTGGTGATCACGCTGTTCATCGCCGGCCCGGCGCTGCCCACCCTGCCGGTGCGCATGTGGGCTGCGACGTCGCAGAACATCAGTCCCGAACTGGCTGTCGTCGGCACCTTGCTGACGCTGCTGGTGTTGGTGGCCTTCGGCGCGATCCGGCTGTTCGACCGTAGACGCCGCGCGGCCCACCATGCCTCCTGAAATTCCACCCGGAGCCTCCGATACCATGGCCAGCTCGGTTCGCCAGATGACCCGCATGATCGAAGAAGAAACCGCAAATCCGGCCCAGGCGCGTCGCGGTGGAGCCTTACGGCTGGCCGGGCTGCACAAGCGTTATGGCGCCACGCATGCCTTGAAGGGCGTGTCGCTGGACATCGAACCCGGTGAATTCATAGCGCTGCTGGGCCCATCGGGTTGCGGCAAGACCACGCTGCTTGGCGCGATCGCCGGTTTTGTCGAGATCGACGAAGGCACCATTGCCCTGGATGGCGCGATGCTGACTGCAGCGACCCCGCCTTATGCCCGCAACCTCGGTGTGGTGTTTCAGCAATATGCGCTGTTCCCGCATATGAGCGTCGAGCGCAACATCGCCTTCCCGCTGGAAATCCGCCGGCTGCCGCGCAACCAGATCGACGTCCAGGTGGCGCGCGCCATCGACATGGTCGACCTGCGACCCTATGCGACACGCTTTCCCCACGAACTCTCCGGCGGCCAGCAGCAGCGCGTGGCGCTGGCCCGGGCTCTCGTCTATGCGCCGCCGGTCCTGTTGCTCGACGAACCGCTCGGCGCGCTCGACCGGCGGCTGCGCGACACGATGCAGGCGGAGCTGAAGAACCTGCATCGCCGCCTGGGCACCACTTTCATCTACGTGACACACGATCAGGACGAGGCTTTGGCAATGGCCGACCGTGTCGTGGTGATGCGGGCCGGCCGGATCGAACAGGTCGGCACGCCGCTCGAACTTTACGAACGGCCGGTCAACGATTTCGTCGCCCGCTTCGTCGGCGAATGCAACGTGCTGGAAGGTCAATGGCGCCAGGGTGGCAGCCGGCATGAACTGGTGCATGCCGAGACCGGCAAAGTGCTGCACCGCTCGTCGAGCGCACCGGCAGGGCCGGCCGCCAGGATCGCGCTGAGACCGGAATGGTTGCAAGTCACCAGTCTCGGTGCCGATGAACCCAACGCCGTACGCGGCAAGATCATGCAAAGCCGCTTCCATGGCAGCGAGACGCTCCTGAACGTGACGTCGCCGTTGGGCGAGCTGCTGGTTCGCGTGCCTTATGCCTCGCGGTTCCGCTTCGGAACCGACGGCGCCGACATCGTCATGAAGTGGAACGAGGAAGAGACCGTTCTCCTCGCAGACTGACTTTGCATCACGAGAAGGAGTCTGGTGGTGGAAACCATCGACGAGGGACAGGTCGCCCAGTGGCGGCATGAGAAGACGGCGGCACGTGGTCGACAGGGCATGGTCGCGGCCCGCCATCCGCTGTCGGCAGCGGCGGGGCGCGACATCCTGGCCCGGGGCGGCAATGCCGTCGATGCGGCGGTAGCGGCCTCGCTGGCCGGAAGCGTCGTGCAGCCGATGGCCAACACCATCGGGGGCGGCGGGCTGATGGTGATCGTGCATCCGACACGCGGCAAGACGGCCCTGAACTATCTCTACGAAGCGCCGGCTGGTGCCCGGCCGGACATGTTCCCGCTGAATGAAGATGCCGCCCCCGGCCTGTTCGGCTGGTCCGGCATCAAGGACCAGCTGAACGAGATCGGCGGCCTGGCTGTCGGCATTCCCGGCTCGATCGCCGGACTGCACACGGCCCAGTCGGAGTTCGGTCAGATCGGTTGGAATCAGGTGGTCGAGCCGGCGATCCGGCTGGCGCGCGACGGATTTCCGATGGATTGGTACGGCACGCTGATGCTGGCCGTGCATGCCGACCAGATGCAGGATTTCCCGCTGACGGCGGCGCAATTTCTGCGCCATGGTGCATATGCCTATCGGCCGGAGGTGATCGGCAAAGCTGATCTCCATCGTCAGCCGCGGCTGGCGGAAACGCTGGAGGCCATTGCCATGGGCGGGCCCGGCGCCTTCTATCGGGGCACCAACGCCGCCTCGATCGCGACGGCGGCGGCTGGGGCCAAGGGTGTGCTGACCGCCGACGATCTCGCCGGATACCGCGTGCGCCGCTACACCCCGGCCGGGCTGCGCTATCGCACGCATCACCTCGACCACGTGCCCTATGGCGCACCGACGCTGGCCTTGTTCCTGAACATCCTGGCGCGTTTCGACCTAGCCGCCTTCGCGCCGGATTCCGTCCAGCGCTTCCATCTGGTGGCCGAGGCATTGAAGCGCGCCTTCGCCTATCGCGACCGATTCAATGGCGACAGCGACGTAATGACGGCGCCCTGGTCGGGTTTGGCCGATCCGGACTTTGCCGCGGCGGTGGCAGGGACGATCGACCTGGGGCGGGCGACGCCCGCAACCACGGCAATCGATCCCGAGCCGTTCTGCCGATCGCAGGCGGGTACCCCCGGCCGGCACGAGGGCACTGTCCATATCTCGGCGGCCGACCAAACTGGCTGCTTCGTTGCCTTGACGGAGACAGTGGTCGGTAATTTCGGTTCGCTGGTCACCAGCGATAGCGGCGTGCTGCTCAATAACGGCATGATCGGGTTCAGCCCGATTCCCGGCCAGCTCAACTCGGTCGCTCCGGGCAAACGCCCGGCCACGAATATGAGCCCGGTAATCGTGTCCGACGCGTTGGGCCGCCCCGTGGCGACACTCGGCGCCTCGGGCGGGCGCAAGATCATCCCGGCCGTCGTCCAGATCCTGAACCTGTTCATCGATCATGGCCTGGACCTGCAGGCGGCTACGTCGCATCCCCGCCTGGACCTTGAAGGCGGGCGGATCATCGCCGATTCCCGCATCGCCAATTCGACACTCGATGCGTTGCGGCGGACGGGCCACGAGATCGAGGTCCGCACCGAAGGCCTGTCGACCTTCGAGTTCGGCAACCCCTGCGGCATCCAGCTTTCCGATGACGGCTATCTGCAATCCGGCGTCAATCCCTTTCAGGCCACCACTGCCTACGGCTTGTGACCACGACCAAAGGACAAATCATGCAACTCAAGTTCAGCCACGTCGACATCGTCGTCCACGACCTCGACAAGGCGGTCGACTACTACCGCCGCATCTTCGGATGCACCGCATCGCCCAAGAAGGTGTGGAACCGCGACGGCTTCCACGTCGAATACAAGGTCCTCTTCTCCGGCAAGGAACGCTTCATGCTGGTTCAGCCGATTGCAGGCAACCTGAAGACTCTGATCGACGAGAAGGGCGAGGGTACGATCTATCGCCTCTGCTACACGGTGCCCGACATGAAGGCGGCTTTCGATGAGCTGGTGGCCGCCGGTGTGCAGCCGGAAAACGAAAGCGGCCAACCGATGTCGAAGGATGACCTCGCCTCGCCCAGCGGCACGCCGATCGTGTGGCTGCCCAAGGCGTTCGGCAACCTGTCGATCGAGCTGCTCGAAGAGGGGCCGATGGAGACACGAATGGAGGAGACGCGGCTCGCGGCCGTCTGACCGGCCAAGCGTTTGTGGGGATCGGGTCGACAAACTAGTCGACTTGATCCTTCGGGCCGGCCGTTTGTGGAAAACCATCCAGGCGGCGAAGTGCCGACGGGTTGCGTCGAACTCCTGAGCGAGTTGTTCTCTCGTTGCTGAATTCTTCGCCCTCTTGGGCACCCGGCCGTAGCGATTTGCCGTCCGTCGGGGACCTGGACCGCATCCTCGTCCCGATTGCCCCGACCGTTTGCCTTACGGCTCGGCCCTGATGCCGAATATGAGATAATCAATAATCGACGCCGCCAGCGCTTCGCGGCTTTCGTCCGTCTCGTCCGCGCGAGGCCGATACCACATGGTCATCCAGTTCATCGCGCCCAGCATCGGCTTGACGATGAGCCTGGGTTCGCAGCGTCGGAACTGGCCGCTGGCAACGCCCTCGGCGATGATATCGACGAAAATCTGCTCGCCCTTGTCGCGCATTTCGATAACCGACCGCAGGGTCTTTCTCTGCGCGGGCGTCGTGCTTCTCGACATGTGAAGCTCGACACCCTGAACCGCGACCCTGGAAAATGCGAAACGCGTCATGATCTGCAGGGCCAGCGCGCGCAGCACGCCGCGCAGCCGCTCCTCCGGCGTTCCGCCGCCAAGCGCGATCCGTTCGATCGCGTTGACATATTGCGTCATCGAATCCTGATGCACCGCCAGGAACAGGTCGGTCTTGCTCTTGAAGTGGTAGTAAATCTTGCCTTTGGTCGAGCCCAGAACGTCGGCTACCGTATCGATCGAGGTGGCGGCGAACCCATTTTCCATGAATGCGACGGCCGCCGCATTCAAGATCTGAGACAAACTATCGCGCTTGTCGACTTTTTCCTGTTCGGCAATGATGCGACGCGACTTTTTCATATTCCCCGCTTCCGGACGAACGGCTTGACTTCGGTATTGTCGACTTTTTATCGAACCCTGGTCTGCATTCCTAGCCGCAAACGCGGCCATGCCTACGGCCGCGGGGGCGCACAAGGACGTCACGCGCCGATCGTCTGACTTCAAGGCGTCCCCTCAGCGGGTCGTCATAGGGCGATGGGCTTTTGCGGCCGCAGCGCGTCACGCTAACGCATTCCAAAAAATCTGTACAGAAAATCCCTTGACTTCAAGCCATTAGCACAATGATGATACTCAGTAGTATGAAAACGAATGACGGGAGGACCTCTAGGGTGAGGATGAGTTTCCAACGGCCGGCACCGTCTCCGGAAGCCGAAGCCCTCCGTTCGGAGGTCCGCGCGTTCGTGGCGACGGAACTGGCTGCGCGGACGGCAGCGGAACGGGCGGAATCCTGGAATGGCTTCGACCCCGGCTTCAGCCGCAAGCTCGGCGCCCGCGGCTGGATCGGCATGACGATGCCGTCACAATACGGCGGCGCCGCGCGAACGATGCTGGAGCGCTATGTCGTCACCGAGGAATTGCTCGCGGCCGGCGCGCCCGTCGCGGCACATTGGATCGCCGATCGTCAAAGTGCCGCGCTGATCCTGCGATACGGCAGCGAGGCGCAGAAGCTGGACATCCTGCCGCGGATCGCGCGGGGCGAGTGTTTCTTCTGTATCGGCATGAGCGAACCGGATTCGGGGTCCGATCTGGCATCGGTGCGGACGCGGGCGGTCCCGACGGATGGCGGCTACGTCGTCAACGGCACCAAGCTGTGGACGTCGAACGCCCACCGCACGCACTACATGATCCTGCTGTGCCGCACGTCGGCTGACGAGCAGAGCCGGCACGCGGGCCTGAGCCAGTTTCTCGTGGACCTCCGGACGCCGGGCATCACCATCAACCCGGTCACGACCCTTTCCGGCGAACATCATTTCAACGAGGTCGTGCTCAACGATGTGTTCCTGCCGCAATCGGCGCTGCTTGGCGGAGAAGGGGACGGTTGGTCCCAGGTGACCAGCGAGCTGGCGCTCGAACGCAGCGGCCCTGAGCGGTTCCTGTCGTCGCTTCCCCTGCTTGTGACGCTGGTCCGCACGCTCGGCCGGGATGCGTCCGACGAGGCCGCGGCGGCGGTGGGCCGGCTGGCCGCCCATCTCGCGGCACTGCGGCGCCTGTCGCTGTCGATCGCCGGCATGCTGAATGCCGGGGCCGAGCCAAGTGTTCAGGCCGCGCTCGTCAAGGATCTGGGGGCGCTGCACGAGCAGGAAATTCCCGAGATCGCCCGCCTGCTGCTCGCCGTCGAACCCGCCCGCGACAGCGCGGATCTGCCTGGCGCGCTGGCGACGACGATCCTGTCGGCACCTTCCTTTTCGCTGCGAGGGGGCACGCGCGAAATATTGCGCGGCATCGTCGCCCGCGAACTGGGCCTGCGCTGATCGAACACAAAACCTTGTCGGTAGGATCAAGATGACTGAACCTGTACTCTACCAGCGGGACGGCGACATCGTCCTGCTCACCATCAATCGCCCTGATATCCGCAACGCCATTTCGGATGACGGCACCATCCAGGCAATCGTCGATGCGGTGACAAGGCTCGGATCGGACGCAGGCGTGCGCGCGGCCGTGCTGACCGGCGCCGGCACCGCCTTTTCATCCGGCGGAAACCTGCGGAAGATGGCGGAAGACGGCATCGCCGATCAGCCGCCGATGCGGACGCGCCGTACCTACACGGACGGCATCCAGCGTATTCCCCTTGCCTTCGAACGGCTCGAGGTGCCCGTCGTCGCGGCGGTCAACGGCCCGGCGATAGGGGCGGGATGCGACCTGGCCTGCATGTGCGACATCCGCATCGCCGGCGAAAGTGCCAGCTTTGCCGAGAGCTTCGTCAAGGTCGGCATCGTGCCCGGCGACGGCGGTGCATTCCTTCTGCAGCGTGTCATAGGCTATGCGAAGGCAAGCGAGATGGCGCTGACCGGCGACGTGATCGATGCCCGCCAGGCGCTGGCGATCGGGCTGGTCTCGCGCGTGGTCCCCGATGCCGACCTTGTTGGCGAGGCGATGGCGATTGCCCGGCGCGTCGCCGCCAACCCGCCTTTGGCCGTCCGCCTGACCAAGAAACTGCTGCGGGAAGGATATCATCAGCGGCTGGACAGCCTGCTTGAGCTGTCTGCGACATATCAGGCGCTCGCCCACACCACCGATGACCACCGGGAGGCGGTGGACGCGTTCCTGGCGCGGCGCAAGCCCGTCTTTTCCGGCTCCTGACCTGTTTGCGCGAACTCAAGCGCGCGAGGAAAATCATGATTCAAGCAGATGCCAATTTGATCCGGCAGGCGTTGGACGAGGCCGATATCGTGCCGCTGACGATGTCGCTGGTGCAGATCACGGGCGACCGGTCCTGGCTCGACAGAATTGCGCCGCATATTCGCGGGGCATGGGACTACATGCAGTCCGTTCCCGACGCGCTTGCTGCCGAGATCAGGCAGGCGCTGGCCGCCGAGATCGAGAAGGGTGGCGAAGCCAGGCTTGCCAATCCCGACCAGGACACGCTGCAGCACATGCTGGGCGTGGCCGTGGGTGCCCAGGTTTCGGCCGAATACATTCCGCTGATCATCGAGCAGATCGGCTTTCAGCCGTCGGCGAAGATGCCGCAGGAAACGCGGCAGGCAGCGCCCCGGTCGGATATTTCCGCGATCATCATCGGCGCCGGCGCCTCGGGGGTTTGCGCCAGCATCCGCTTTCGCCAGGCGGGAATCCCGCACGTCATCTTCGAGAAGAACGAAGACGTCGGCGGCACCTGGTTCGAAAACCGTTATCCCGGTTGCGCGGTCGATACGCCCAACCATTTCTATCAGTATTCTTTCGAGCCGAACAACGATTGGCCGAACTACTATTCGCGGCGCGAGAGCATCAACGACTATATCGGCGCGGTCGCCCGGAAGCACGACGTCCGCGCCGCGGTCCGCTTCCGGACCGAGGTCGTGTCGGCGCGCTATGACGAGCAGCGCGCGATGTGGCAGGTGCAGGTCCGCACCAACCAGGGGCTGGAAACGCACGAGGCCAACATCCTCGTCACCGCCGTCGGACAGCTCAATCGCCCGGCCATACCGCCGATCCCAGGCCTCGAGGATTTCCGCGGCACGCATATCCACACCGCGGCCTGGCACGACGGCATCGACATCAGGAACAAGCGCGTCGCGCTGATCGGCACCGGCGCCAGCGCCATTCAGGTCGGGCCGGCGATGGTCAACGATGTCGCCGAACTGAAGATCCTGCAGCGGTCGGCCCCGTGGGTCGTGCGCAGTCCCAATATCCACCGGCTGGTCACCGATGGAAAGAAATGGGCGCTCAAGGAGTTGCCGTTCTATGCGCAGTGGTATCGCTTCCAGCTGTTCTGGGGCTTCGCCGACGGCCTGTTTCCGGCGCTCAAGATCGATCCGAACTGGAACGACGACAATCGCTCCATCAATGCCTGGAACGCCAGGCTGCGCGAGGGCATGGTGCGCTATATCGAGCGCGAGCTCGAAGGGCGGCCGGACCTGATCGAAAAGGCGGTTCCGGACTACCCGCCATATGGCAAGCGTGTTCTGGCCGATTGCGGCTGGTACAAGATGCTGCGCCGCGACCACGTGCAGCTGATCGACGATCAGATCGAGCGCATCGTGCCCGAGGGGATCAGGCTGGTCGGCGGCGAGGTGGTGGCGGTCGACGTGATCGTCTTCGCGACCGGCTTCCATGCGGCCAAGATGCTGTGGCCGATGGAAATCGCGGGGCGCGGCGGCGTCACCATCCGCGATGTCTGGGGCGACGACAATCCGCGCGCCTATCTGGGCATGACCGCACGTGACTTTCCCAATCTGTTCGTTCTGTACGGGCCCAATACCGGCCTGGGCCATGGCGGCAGCGCGATCTTCCTTGCCGAATGCCAGGTCAATTTCGTGACCATGTGCATCGACATGATGCGCAGCCGGCAGGCTCGGGAATTCGAGGTTCGCCGGGAAGTCGCCGATGCCTATCAGACGACGATGGACGAGGAGCTAAAGGGACTGGTCTGGAGCCACCCGGCCGTCCGCAGCTGGTACAAGAACAAGAGCGGTCGCATCGTCATCAACCAGCCCTGGCGGCTGATCGACTACTGGAATGCGACCCGTGCGCCCAACCCCGACGACTATGAGCTGAGCTGAGGGCGACCGACGCGCCTGGCTTCCTCACGAATTCGACGCGACGCATTGATGGGTTTCAGACCATTGACAAAAAACGGTAATTCACATACTACTCAGTATCACGAAGGCGATGTGACGGGTTCGGCCTTACATCCGGCCTCCGTGACTGATCGCCGGCCGGCTGCGGGGAGGTTCTTGTGGGTCCTTTGAAAGGCGTTCGCGTCATCGACCTGACGTCGGTCCTGATGGGGCCGTTCGCCACGCAGATCATGGGCGATCTCGGCGCCGACGTGATCAAGGTCGAGGCGCCCGAGGGCGACATCGTTCGCCGCTACAACCCGTCCCGCAGCGCCGGCATGCCCGGCGTGTTCATGAACCTGCATCGCAACAAGCGAAGCATCGTCCTCGACCTCAAGTCGGCGGCGGGTGCGGACGCCCTGCGCCGGCTGATCGGGACGGCCGACGTCATCGTGCACAACGTGCGTTCGCAGGCGATGGCGCGGCTTGGTTTCGATTACGAAAGCGTGCGCGCCCTGAACCCGCGCATCATCTACTGCCTGGCCAACGGCTTTCGCCAGGACGGGCCCTACGCCGCCAAGGCCGCCTACGACGACGTCATCCAGGCCGGCGCCGGCCTGTGCGACATGATCCAGCAGATCAACGGCGAGGCCAGCTACGTTCCCGCGGCGCTGTGCGACAAGGTCGCCGGCATGACGATCGTCTACGCCGTTCTCGCCGCGCTGTTCCATCGCGAGCGCAGCGGCGAAGGCCAGGCGGTCGAGGTGCCGATGTTCGAGACCAACATCGCCTTCAACCTGGTCGAGCACATCGCGGGATATGCGTTCGAGCCGCCGATGTCCAAGCCGGGTTTCGAGCGGTACATGACCAGGATGCGGCGGCCATACAGGACGGCCGACGGGTTCATGTGCCTGTTGCCTTATACCGATGCCAACTGGCGCGCATTCTTCGCGTTTGTCGGGCGTCCGGAAGTGCTCGAAGACCCCAGGTTCTCGGATTTCTCCCGGCGCATCGCCAATATCGAAGCCCTCTACGGCCTGGTCGCCGAACTGGTGCAGACGCGAAGCACGGCGGAATGGGTCACCTTCTGCGACAAGGCCAGCATTCCCGGCATGCGCATGATGAGCTTCGCCGAGCTGTGGGAGGATCCCCACCTTCAGGAAGTCGGCATGTTCGGGACCGCCGAGCATCCGACGGAGGGGACATACCGCACGGTCAGCCATCCGGTCGTCTTTTCGTCGACACCGGCGACGTTGCGCACGCACGCACCCCGCCAGGGTCAGCAGACCGACGAAATACTGCGCGAGATCGGCCTTTCGCAGGACGCCATCGAAAAGCTCAGGTCGCAAGGGGTCACACAGGCATCCACCGCAGCATAACAGAATCAACGCTGCGCAGCTTTAGGGAGGAAAATATGAACAACTACATACGTATATTGGCCGCAAGCGTCGTGGCATTGGGCATCAGCAGCGCGTCCGCGCAGGACAAGGACAAGCTGCTGCTGGCGACTGCGACGGACCTTTCAGGTGCCTATTCCGATATCGCCGGGCTCAGTTCGGTTGCCGCCATCAAGATGGCGATCGAAGATTTCGGTTCGGAAGTGAACGGCATGAAGATCGAATACATCGTCGCCGATCACCAGAACAAACCGGACATCTCGGCGTCTATCGTTCGCAAATGGGTCGCGCAGAACCATATCGATGCGCTGGTCGACGTCACGCTGACGCCGGCAGCCATCGCCGCCCAGGCGATCGCGAATGAAAACAACATCATTTCGCTGTTTTCCGGTTCGGGCGCGACGGCGCTGATCAATCAGGGCTGCTCGCCGATCTCGTTCTTGTGGAGCTACGACACATACGCGATGCCGCGTGGCTTCGCCCCCACCATCAAGGCGGGCGAGAAGTGGTACCTGATCACGGTCAACTACGCCTTCGGCCATCAGATGGAGGAGAGCCTCGTCAAGAACCTCCACGAGAAGGGCGGCAAGCTGATCAACTCGGTCCGCTATCCGCTCGGCAACAACGACTTCAGTTCTTACCTGCTGACCGCCGCGTCCTCGGGCGCTGATGTCATCGGCCTGGTTTCCGCCGGGTCCGACCTGATCAACCTGGTCAAGCAGGCACGCGAATTCGGCCTGCCGCGCCGCGGGCAGCGCCTGGCGACGCCAAGCATCTTCGAGAACGACATCGATGCCCTCGGCCTCGACGTCGCGCAGGGCCTGGTCACCAATTCGGGGTTCTATTGGGATCGCACGCCGGAATCCCGCAAGTTCGGCGAACGCTTCCTTGCCCGTTACGGCAAGGTGCCCAACATGCTCAATGCCGGTGCCTATTCCATGACCATGCACTACCTGAAGGCCGTCAAGGCCGCGGGGACCAAGGAAGCCAAGGCCGTGGCCGCCAAGATGCGCGAGATCCCGATCGACGACTTCTTCGCCCAGAACGGCAAGATCCGCGCCGACGGCCGCATGGTGCACGACATGTTCATCAACCAGGTCAAGACGCCTGCGGAATCGAAGGGGCGCTGGGACGTCTTCAAGGTCCTGCAGACCCTGCCGGGAGACGAGGTCGCCTATCCGCTTGAGGCCAGCACCTGCCCCCTCGTGAAGAAACAGGGTTGATGCAATCTGGCGGCCGGTCCGGCAAGGGGCCGGCCGCCAGTCCGACACCATGCCCGAATTTTCATGCAGGAGTGCAGAATATGACCGGATACGGTTTTCCGGCAGGGGTGGCCTTGGTCATCGGCGGCAGCGGCGGCGTAGGCCGCGCCGTTTCGACGCTGCTGGCAGGGGCGGGCTGTGACGTCGCCCTGACCTACCGCAGCAACGCACAGGCCGCCGGCGATGCGCTGGCCGATGTCCGCAGTGCCGGTCGCGACGGCACGATCTTCCAGCTGGACCTGTCGGACCGCGAAGGGGTTTCGGCGGTCTTCGCCGCCGCCGCCCGGCAGTGGTCCCGGATACACACGGTGGTCTTTGCCAGCGGCGCCGACATCTCGATGGCGCATTTTTCCCAGCTCGACCCCGATGAATGGGACCGTACCATCGCCGGCGATCTGACCGGTTTCTTCAATGTCGCACGGGCGGCCTTGCCCTATCTGCGGGACAGCCAGGGTTCGATCACGGCCATCACGTCGGCGGCCATTGCCCGGCACGCGCAGAAGGACATTCTGTCCATCGCACCCAAGGCTGCCATCGAAGCCGTCCTCCGCGGCATTGCCCGCGAAGAGGGACGCTTCGGCGTGCGCGCCAATTCGGTGGCGCTCGGCCCGATCCAGACCGGGCTTTATCACCGCCTGCAGGACCGCGTTCCCACGGGGTTCATGGACGCGGTGATCCGGAATACGGCGTTGCGGCGTACCGGCTCGGCCGAAGAAGCCGCCAGGGCCGCTCTGTTCCTCGCCTCTTCGGCCGCATCCTACGTGACGGGGCAAAGCCTCGCCGTGGACGGCGGTTACTCGGTGTAGAAAGGGACATCAATGTCCGCAAACCAGACTTTGGGTGGACTTCTCAGGCAGTCTGCCAAGACCTATGCAGACATCGCGTTCATCGGCGGCAAAACCGCCCAGCGCAGCTTCGCGCAGTTCGACCGCGACGTCGACAGCATGGCATCCGGCCTGCTCGAACTTGGGCTGCGCCGTGGCGACCATATCGCCGTGTGGCTGACGAATTCGACCGAATGGGTGCTGATCCTTCTGGCGGCGGCGCGGATCGGGGCGGCGGTGATCCCGGTCAACACCAGGTACAAGAACGACGAGGCCGCCTTCATCATCGAACAGTCGGACGCCAAGGTGCTGGTGATGACCGACAGCTTGTGGGGCATCGACTTCGTCGGCATGCTGCACGAGATGGCCCCCGATCTGGCGGGCCAGGACCCGCACGGCCTGACCCTGGCGCGCTTTCCATCGTTGAAGACCGTCGTGCTCGTCGCGAACGAACCGGTCGCTTCGACAGTGCCGTTCAGCACGCTTGCCGATACGCCGGTCGATCCGGCCCGCCTCGCCGAGGCGGAGGACCAGGTCAGCCCGCGGGACATGCTGCTGATCTGCTATACCTCGGGGACGACCGGCCGCCCGAAGGGGGCGATGCACGATCATCGCGTGATCAAGCAGGCGGTCCGGGTGGGCGAGGCCCTGCACATGCGCCCGGAAAGCCGCGTGCTGGCGCATCTGCCGTTCTACCACGTCGCAGGCATGTTCATGTGCCTGATCCCCTCGGTGGCGCTGGGCTGCACCATGTACATCATGGGGCACTGGAACGCGCGTGACGCGCTGGAGATCATGTCCGGCGAGCGGATCTCGGTATTCGGCGGGCTGTCCACCCATTTCCTCGACATGATGCAGGTGCCGGAATTCGATAGCTACGACCTGTCCGCGCTCGACGGGACATGGGCCGGCGGCGCCACGCTGCCGACTGATATCTTCACGCGGATCCTCGACCAGTTCGGGATCAAGCGCCTGCTGTCGACCTACGGGATGACCGAGAACACCATCTCGACGTCGTTCAACCGGTGGGATGATTCGCTCGAGGATTGCCGTCGCGGCAACGCGCCGATCCTGGCGGATTGCGAAGTCATCATCGTGGATCCCGATACCGGCGCCCGGCGGCCCACCGGCGAGGAAGGTGAAATCTGGTGCCGGGGCGAGACCGTCATGCTGGGCTACTACAAGAATCCCGACGCCACCCGCGACGCGATCACCGCGGATGGCTGGCTGCGCACGGGCGATGTCGGCCGTTTCGACAGCCGCGGTTATCTGAGCCTCACCGGCCGCATCAAGGAGATGTTCAAGGTCGGCGTCACCAATGCCTACCCCGCGGAAATCGAACAGCATCTTGCGACACATCCCGCGATCGGCATGTCGGTC
>Ga0206117_100470_pt1 | contig 41218 bp, 37 predicted proteins | sample 3A5Ametagenome_FD_177997 | JGI IMG/M metagenome (GOLD analysis project Ga0206117, IMG submission 177997) | Enriched microbial communities from leaf-cutter ant dump, University of Wisconsin, Madison, United States - 3A5A | ecosystem: Environmental > Terrestrial > Nest > Insects nest > Nest dump... | reverse complement strand
CCGGCTAAGGCCGAGAAGGCGCCGGCTAAGGCCGAGAAGGCGCCGGCTAAGGCCGAGAAGGCGCCGGCTAAGGCCGAGAAGGCGCCGGCTAAGGCCGAGAAGGCGCCGGCTAAGGCCGAGAAGGCGCCGGCTAAGGCCGAGAAGGCGCCGGCCAAGGCCGAGAAGGCGCCGGCCAAGGCCGAGAAGGCTCCCGCCAAGGCTCCCGCCAAGGCTCCCGCCAAGGCTCCCGCCAAGGCTCCCGCCAAGGCTCCCGCCAAGGCTCCCGCCAAGGCTCCCGCCAAGGCTCCCGCCAAGGCTCCCGCCAAGGCTCCCGCCAAGGCAACAAAGGCTGCCAGCAAGCCGGCTGCGCCGGCACCCGCAGCGGCCAGCAAGTCGAAGAAGGGAAGCCGGGGTGGTTAACAAGAGTTCTGAAGGCGCAGCATCCCGTCTGATCTATGGCTTCCACGCGGTGTCCGCCAAGCTGCGGCACGCGCCGGAGGCTGTTTTCGAGGTGTATCTGTCGGGCGATCGCAAGGACGCCCGGGTCAAGAAGTTCGTTGCGGCCGCGGAAGCGGCCGGGGTCAAGCTGGTTCCCAGTGAAGGGGACAGGCTGGACGCCATGGTCGGAACCCGCCGCCACCAGGGGGTGGTGGCGCGGATCGACGCCACGCGGCGCGAGTTGAAGCTGGTCGACGTCCTGGACGGGCTGGATGAGAACGCGCTCATCCTCGTTCTCGATGGCGTGCAGGACCCGCACAACCTTGGCGCCTGCCTGCGGGTGGCGGACGCAGCCGGTGCGCATGCGGTCGTCGCGCCGAAGGATCGCGCGGTGGGGCTGAACGCCACCGCGGTGAAGGTGGCCAGTGGCGCGGCGGACACGGTGCCTTACATCACCGTGACCAACCTGGCGCGCAGTCTGCGCGAGATGCGGGAGGCTGGCGTCTGGGTGGTGGGCGCGGCCGGCGAGGCGGAGAAATCCGTCTACCAGGTCGAGCAAAAGGGGCCGCTGGCCTGGGTGTTGGGCGCGGAGGGCGACGGCTTGCGCCGTCTCACCCGCGAAACCTGCGATGAACTGGCGCAGATTCCAATGCACGGCAGCGTGGAGAGCCTGAACGTGTCGGTCGCGAGCGGCATTTGCCTGTTCGAGGCCCGCCGCCAGCGCAGCCTCTAAGCGCCTCGTTTTGCGATGTGCATGGTGTTTGCTTCTCTGATGCCGGGGTCACCCGGCTTCAAGGGGAGAGCAAGAAGATGAAATCTGCACTGGAATTCCTCGTCGCGGCCAAGCGCTGCGAAATCCACGGCTTGGAACAACTGGCCGTCACCAGCCAGCTGGTCGGCAGCATCGGTCGGCTGGTGCACCTGCTGCAGAAAGAGCGGGGCGCCTCCAATATCTTCCTGGGTTCTGCTGGCGGGCGTTTTGCCGAGCAGCGGCTGCGGCGTGCTGCGGAAAGCGCAGAGTTCGAGGCCGATGTACGGGCCCGCTTCGACGAGCTGGAAACCGGCTCCGACCGTCTGGCCGGCGGTGTGCGGCTGTTCAGCCGCATTGCCTATGTGCTGCACGGGCTGGATGCCCTGCCGGAATTGCGGGCGCGCATTGCCGAACTGGCCTTGCCGCCGGCGCAGGCGACTGCGGCGTTTACCGAACTGATCGCCGGTCTGCTGGCGGTGGTGTTCGAGGCGGCGGATACCGCCAACGACCCGGTGATCTCCCGCGCCCTGGTGGCCTTGTTCAACTTCATGCAGGGCAAGGAGCTGGCCGGGCAGGAGCGTGCCACTGGTGCCACCGCCTTTGCTGCCGGTCGGGCGGATGCCGCCCAGCAGCAGCGGCAGCTGCACCTGATAGAGGCGCAGGACCGCTGCTTCCAGATCTTTTCGGACTTTTCCGAGGGCGATATCCTGGCCTATTGGCGCACGGTTGAAGCCTGTGGCGAGATGGCGGAGCTGGAGCGGTTGCGGCGCATCCTGTGCACCGCGCCCGCCGGTGGCCGGCTGGATGCCGAGCTGAGCGATGCCTGGTACGACTGTTGTACCCGGCGCATAGACGGCATGAAGGCGGTGGAGGACAAGCTGGCCGCCAGCCTGCAGGCCCTGTGCGCCACCAAGTCGGCGGAGGCGCAGGCCGACCTGAACGACCAGAAGGCTTTTCTCGATTCGCTGGCCTCCGGCGTGCCGGCGCCGGCTGCATCCATCGCGGTGTTCTTCGACAAGCCCATCAATGGCGAGGCGCCCCAGGCCTTGATCGCCGCCGATGGCTTCGGGCCGCAGCTGGAGCGCTCCATTCTCGACATGGTGCAGGCCCAGTCCCGCCGGCTGCAGGCGATGAGCGACGAACTCAACGCAGTGCGCGGCGCGCTCAACGAGCGCAAGGTCATCGAGCGGGCCAAGGGCTTGCTGATGGCGCACAAGGGGTTGAGCGAGGATCAGGCCTACAAGCTGCTGCGGCAGACGGCGATGAGCCAGAACCGCCGTTTGGTCGAAGTGGCGGAGGCCACCTTGTCGCTGGCGGATTTTCTGCCTGGCACACGTAGCGGACGTGCGGGGTGAGCTTTGGCTGCGGGTGTTGAACCGCCGCTCACTTGAGGAGTTGCTACCGCTATCAAGGCAAGCCTCTTCCTGAAGGACCAAAACGAAAGGCCACCTGAAATCCCGGGTGGCCTTTTGCTTTCTGGCACCAGAAATCGCCCTCGAAATCCGCACCGCGCACGTGCGCCGACCTCGCATGTTGCACTGCGGCAGTGCGCTGCGCGGAACACCGCTAATTCCCTGAAAATGCTGATCTCCAGCGCTGGCAAGGCATCTTGCTCGATCGAAGGTGTTGGCACGGCTCATGCTAATTAGAAGCCGAGGCTGAACCAACGGCGGTTCGGCGTTCGCTGAAGCATCACCACCGAACATTGGACAACGGCGTCCATTTCCCACCCGCGCTGACGCGCGGAGCGGAGATGGGCGCCGTTTTCGTTTTCCGGACCGCATTCAAGGAGTTGAGCATGTCGAATGAAAGCAAATTGGTATCGGCCGTATCCCGCCGCGATTTCATCAAGGCCGGTGCCGCCCTGGGCGGCAGCGCCCTGTTTGGCGGTGCCTTTCCCGGCGGTGCCTGGGCAGCCGGTTCCGATGCGCCGGAGAAGAAGGAGATCCGCGTCGGCTTCATTCCTCTGACCGACTGTGCCTCGGTGGTGATGGCCTCGGTGCAGAAGTTCGATGAGAAGTACGGCATCAAGATCATCCCCAGCAAGGAAGCGAGCTGGGCCGCGGTGCGGGACAAGCTGGTGTCCGGCGAGCTGGACGCCGCCCATGTGCTCTACGGCCTGGTGTATGGCGTGCATATGGGCATAGGCGGCAGCCAGAAAGACATGGCGGTGCTGATGACGTTGAACAACAACGGCCAGGGCATCTCGCTGGCGACGCAGATGAAGGACAAAGGCGCGGTGGACGGCCCCTCGCTGAAGAAGGTGGTGGCCGCCAGCGCGCCCGGTACCTATACCTTCGCCCAGACCTTCCCCACCGGCACCCACGCCATGTGGCTGTACTACTGGCTGGCGACGCACGACATCCACCCCTTCAACGACGTCAAGACCATCGTCGTGCCGCCGCCGCAGATGGTGGCCAACGTGCGGGTGGGCAATATGCATGGCTTCTCGGTGGGCGAGCCGTGGAACCAGCGCGCCATCATCGACAAGGTCGGCTTTTCGGTGGCGACCAGCCAGGACGTGTGGCCGGATCACCCGGAGAAGGTGCTCGGCACCACGTCGGACTGGGTGGCGAAGAATCCGAACAGCGCCCGCGCGCTGACCGCCGCCATCCTGGAAGCCTCGCGCTGGATCGACGCCTCCCAGTCCAACCGCCGCACTACCGCCGAGACCATCGCCGCGCGTTCCTATGTGAATACCGACATGGACGTGATCCTCGGCCGCATGCTGGGTCGCTACGAGAACGGCCTGGGCAAGACCTGGGACGACGCCCACCCGATGCAGTTCTTCAACGATGGCGCGGTGAACTTCCCCTACCTCTCCGACGGCATGTGGTTCCTCACCCAGCACCGCCGCTGGAAGCTGCTGGACAAGGAGCCGGACTACCTCGGCGTGGCCAGGGCAATCAACCGCATCGACATCTACAAGCAGGCGGCGACGGCGGCGGGCGTGTCCCTGCCCAAGAGCGAAATGCGCACGTCCAGGCTGATCGACGGCGCGGTCTGGGATGGCAAGGAGCCGGCCAAGTACGCCGGCGCCTTCAAGGTCCGCGCCTGAGCGGCCGGTGGTAGTGATTAGGAGAACGACATCATGAGCGCAGCAGCGATGACGGATCAGGCCGGCGATGCCGGGAAGGTGACGGACGCCGCCCGGCTGGTGGGCACCAAGCCCGCCGCCGCCGGCACACCGGTAATGACGGCCGCGCCCGCGCCGTCGGGCTCGGGAGGCGGCGAGCGTCTGCTGGCTGCACTGCAGGCCGTGTTGCGGGCGGTGATGCCGCCGGTGGCGGGCCTGGCCCTGCTGATCGGCCTGTGGCATCTGGCGACGCTGAACGGTGGCGGCATTCCCAGCCCGGGCAAGACCTGGGATGCGGCGGTGGTGCTGTTTTCCGACCCCTTCTACCGCGAAGGCCCCAACGATCAAGGCATCGGCTGGAACGTGCTCGCCTCGCTGCAGCGGGTGGGCATCGGTTTCGGCATCGCCGCGCTGGTCGGCATTCCGGCGGGCTTCCTGCTCGGCCGTTTCGCCATCCTGTCGCGCATGCTCAATCCCATCATCAGCCTGCTGCGGCCGGTGAGCCCGCTGGCCTGGCTGCCCATCGGCCTGCTGGTGTTCCAGCGCGCCGACCCGGCCGCGACCTGGACCATCTTCATCTGCTCCATCTGGCCGATGGTGCTCAACACCGCTCAGGGCGTCACCCGCGTGCCGCAGGACTACCTCAACGTCGCCCGCGTGCTCAACCTGTCCGAATGGAAGGTATTCACCAGGATCCTGTTCCCGGCAGTGCTGCCCTACATGCTCACCGGCATCCGGCTCTCCATCGGCACCGCCTGGCTGGTCATCGTCGCGGCGGAGATGCTCACCGGCGGCGTCGGCATCGGCTTCTGGGTGTGGGACGAATGGAACAACCTGAAGGTGGAGCACATCATCATCGCCATCTTCGTCATCGGCATCGTCGGCCTGGCGCTGGAGCAGGCGCTGATGTTGCTGGCCCGCCGCTTCAACTACGAAAGCCGCTGAGGAGCCGAATCATGAGCAAGAAGATCGTCCAGATCGAAAACGTCGGCCAGACCTTCGCCACCAAGAAGGGCAAGTTCACCGCGCTGCGCGACATCAACCTCGACATCCACGAGGGCGAGAGCGTGAGCCTGATCGGCCACTCCGGCTGCGGCAAATCCACGCTGCTCAACCTCATCGCCGGCCTCACGCTGCCCAGCAGCGGCGTGATGCTGTGCGATGGCCGCGAGATCGCCGGCCCCGGTCCGGAACGGGCGGTGGTGTTCCAGAACCACTCCCTGCTGCCCTGGCTGACCTGCTTCGACAACGTCTACCTGGCGGTGGAGCGGGTGTTCTCGGCCAAGGAAGGCAAGGCGAAGCTGAAGGAGCGCACCCGCGAAGCGTTGGCGCTGGTCGGCCTCAGCCATGCGGAGAGCAAGTACCCGCACGAGATCTCCGGTGGCATGAAACAGCGCGTCGGCATCGCCCGGGCGCTGTCCATGCAGCCGCGCATCCTGCTGATGGACGAGCCCTTCGGGGCGCTGGACGCGCTGACCCGCGCCAATCTGCAGGACGAACTGATGAAGATCCTCGCCGCCACCCGCGCCACCATGGTGATGGTGACCCACGATGTGGATGAGGCGGTGCTGCTGTCCGACCGGGTGGTGATGCTGACCAACGGTCCGGCGGCCACCATAGGCGAGATCCTGGACGTGGAGCTGGCGCGGCCGCGGGACCGTCTGGCGCTGGCGCATGATCCGGTGTTCGGCGACTGCCGCGCCGCGATCATGGAGTTCCTGTATCAGAAGCAGTTGCGGGTGGCTGCCTGACGAAGCCGGGGCGAGGGCGGGGGCTTATCAGGCCAGCAGGGCATGCGAGCGTTTGCCCTGAGCCTGCCTGCCTTGCTGCTCTCCGCTCTTGCACAGGGTGAGCGATCCGCCCATTTGATCGCTGGTTCAACAAGCCGCAGCAAAAAACAAAACGCCGGACCGCCCCACGGGCGATCCGGCGTTTCTCTTTTCGGCAGGCCGGGTATCAGCCCTTGCGACGGCGGGCGCGCAGCGCACCCAGGCCGGCGAGGCCGACACCGAGCAGGCCGAGGATGGAGGGCTCGGGCACCGGGTTGATGATGCCGCCGCCGGTGCCGTTGCCGGCACGCAGGCCGCCGACGAAGGCCGCGCTGTCGTAGATGCTGTCGCTGGTGTCGGCGATGGCGATGGTCAGCGTGTGGGTGGTCAGCGTGGGATCCAGCAGGCCCTCGATCAGCAGGCTGGTGGTGAGGCCGTTGTACTCGATCGGATAGCCATCGGCGCCGACCGGGTTGTTCTGGAAGTTGGCCTGCGGAATGTTGGAAACCAGCGCGCCGCCCTGGAAGAAGGCGTAGTTAATGCCGTCGACGAAGAAGCCGAAGATGTCGGTCACCGTCTGGGTGGGGAACTCGTCGCTGGCGAACACGAGATTGGCCAGGATGGCGTTGAAGCCGGCCTCGACGGTGAACTGGAAGGTGAGGTAGTTCTGGTCGTTGGTGCTCTGGCCGGAGAGCGCGCTGAGCTGCGCATTGGAGCCGGTACCCGGTTGGTTCAGGGCGTTGGAGAAGCTCTCCGTGGTGTTGCTGGTGGGCAGGTTGGCATGACCGGTGGTCAGCAGGATGCCGTTGGGGTTGGTGATGGTGGCGCCGGAGCCGGAGTTGGGCGACAGGTTGAAGTTGGTATATGTCGCCGATTGCTCTTCACCCACAGTGGTGCGGCCGACGAAGCTGGCGCTGCCGGCGACCACGTTGATGCCGCTGTTGGCGCCGAACAGGGCGGCGACCAGGGTGTTGGCCGGATCGGGATCGTTCACCACGTTGATGAACAAGGCGTGGGCCGGAGCGGTGGAGAGCATGGCGGCGGCGCCGATGCTGAGCGATGCGAGAAGCTTGGTCTTCATGGATATGCCTCGATGCTGAACTGACGGTTGTGATGCGCTGGGGTAGATCGCCATGCTTTTTTGTATAAAACGTGATGCATTTCACGGCGCCTAAAAGCATTAACCGTGCTAGCGGCGAGAAATTTTAATTTTCTATTTTTTAATCAGTGTCTTGCATACGTCATGCGGTTTGCTGAAAGCGCTGCCGGCGAGCCTTGCATGTCATTTCGTAAAAATTCCCGACAGTTAATCCTTTGGGATGAAATGCTCAGCAGGAGAGTTGCGTTGCCAGCCGCTGTCGAGGCGGATCGGGAAGGGCAGAAAGCGGCCTGAGCTGTGAGGTCTTGGTGCATGGCGCGCTTTCGATGCACCGCAGAAGTGCCGATCCTGGCGGATGGCGTGCGGCGTGTTGCGTGCTTAATTAAATAAAAATCAATAACTTGAGATGGTGTGGCCAAACTGGCGCCCAACTTGCTTATAGCGGATTGCAGCATCAGGGCTGGCGCAACGAGGCATCGGCTCCCGCTGTAAAGAATACGGACAACGGCGTCCGTCGCATCCCGGGTGGGTATCCGGAATGTGGCGCGACGCCGTTTTTTATTGCTGGTCGGAATTGAGTCGGAGGAGGCAGCCATGCCCAAGGTGTCATTGGTCGGAGCCGGCCCGGGAGCCGCGGATCTGCTGACGCTGCGCGCGGCGCGGACCATTGCCGCGGCGGACGTGCTGCTGGCGGATGCGCTGGTGGCGGACGAGGTGCTGGCGCTGGGGCGGCCGGGCGTGCGCATCCTGCGGGTGGGCAAGCGTGGCGGCATGCGCTCCACGCCGCAGGATTTCATCCACCGCGCGATGGCGCGCTACGCCCGGCTGGGGCTGAAGGTGGTGCGGGTGAAGGGCGGCGATCCCTTCGTCTTCGGCCGCGGCGGCGAGGAACAGGCTTACCTGGAAGCGCTGGGCATGGAAGTGGAGGTGGTGCCGGGGCTCACTGCCGGACTTACCGCGGCGGCGGCGGTCGGCATTCCGGTGACCCACCGCGCCTACACCCACGGCGTCACCTTGATCACCGGCACCGCCGGCGATGGCTGTAGCGAGCCGGACTGGGCGGCGCTGGCCAAGAGCGGCACCACGCTGGTGATCTACATGGGCCTCAACCGGGTGCTGAACATCAGCGCACGGCTGATCGCCGGCGGCTTGCGGCCGGAGACGCCAGCCGCCGCCATCGCCTCCGGCACGCTGCCCGGCCAGCGCCATATCAAGACCACGCTGGCGGAGCTGCCGGCACGGGTGCAGGCGGAAGGGCTGGGCTCGCCGGCCATCATCGTCGTCGGCGCGGTGGCCGCGCTGGCCTTGCCGGAAACCCGGGCACTGGCAGATGCACGACCCGAGCTGGGTGCCGCGCTGCGCGTGCTGGCGGCCTGAGCGCGACGCGAACGGACGCAGGGGACGCGAGATGCGCAGGCAGAGACTCGTCATGGTGGGCAACGGCATGGCCGGGGTGAAGACCCTGGAGGAATTGCTGAAGCACGCCCCGGAGCGCTACGACATCACCGTGTTCGGCGCCGAGCCCCATGGCAATTACAACCGCATCATGCTGTCGCCGGTGCTGGCCGGAGAGATGAGCCTGCCGGACATCATGCTCAACGACCTGGCCTGGTATCGCGGGCACGGCATCACCTTGCACGCCGGTTACACGGTGACGGCGATAGACCGCGTGCGCCGCCGGGTGCGGGCGCAAGGCCGGGATGGCGAGGTGGTCGAGGCCGCCTACGACCGCCTGCTGCTGGCCACCGGCTCCACGCCCTTCATGCTGCCGGTGCCGGGCAATGGCTTGCCGGGCGTGATCGCCTACCGCGACATCGCCGATACCGAGGCGATGATCGCCGCCGCCCGCGACCATCGCCATGCGGTGGTCATCGGCGGCGGCCTGCTCGGCCTGGAGGCGGCCAACGGACTGGCACTGCGCGGCATGGACGTCAGCGTGGTGCATCTCGGCGGCTGGATCATGGACCGCCAGCTCGACCGGCCGGCGGCTGAGTTATTGCAGGCCACGCTGGAGGCCAGGGGGCTGACGTTCCGCCTCGGCGCCCACACCGGCGAGCTGCTCGCCGGTAGCGACGGCCGCGTCGCCCGCTTGCGGCTGAAGGACGGCGACGAGCTGCCCGCCGACCTGGTGGTGATGGCCGCCGGCATCCGCCCCAGCACCGCGCTGGCGGAGGCCGCTCGGCTGCGCTGCGAGCGCGGCATCGTCGTCAGCGACACCCTGCAGACGGTGACCGACCCGCGCATCTACGCGGTGGGCGAATGCGTCAGCCACCGCGGCATCGCTTACGGGCTGGTGGCGCCGCTGTTCGAGCAGGCCAGGGTCTGCGCCAACCATCTCGCCGGCTTCGGCATCGGCCGCTACCAGGGCTCGGTGACCTCCACCAAGCTCAAGGTGACCGGCGTGGACGTGTTCTCCGCTGGCGATTTCATGGGTGGCGAGGGCTGCGAGGAAGTGGTGCTGCACGACCGCGCCGGCGGCATCTACAAGAAGCTGGTGCTGAAAAACGGCAGGTTGGCCGGCGCGGTGATGGTGGGCGATACCGCCGACGGTGCCTGGTATTTCCAGCTGGTGCGCGAGGGCGGCAGCGTCGCCGCGATGCGCGACCACCTGATGTTCGGCCAGCAGTTCGCCGAATCGCAGCGCGCTCCATCCCCGGCCGATGCCACCGCGGCGCTGTGCGCCTGAGCGCCTCCGACATGCAAAGGAAACCCCAGCGATGGACATGAGCGAAGCAGGGCGGGCCGCGCCGGCGGGTGGTGAGGGCCGGAAGGACGGGCGCAGCGAGCAGGCCACCGTGTGCTGCTACTGCGGCACCGGTTGCGGCGTGCTGGCGAGCGCCGAGGGCGGACGCATCACCGCGGTGCGGGGCGATCCGGCGCATCCGGCCAACTTCGGCCGGCTGTGCACCAAGGGCTCGACGCTGCACCTGGCGGCGGCGCCCGGCGGCCGGGCGCTGTACCCGGAGCTGCGCGACGCGCGTGCCACTGCGGGCATCACTGCGGATATCCCCACTCGCCGCCGCGTCGGCTGGGATGCGGCGCTGGACACCGCCGCCGAGCGTTTCGCCGACATCATCCGCCGCCACGGCCCGGACGCCGTCGCCTTCTACATCTCCGGCCAGCTGCTCACCGAGGACTACTACGTCTTCAACAAGCTTGCCCGCGCCCTGGTCGGCACCAACAACATCGACTCCAACTCGCGGCTGTGCATGTCCAGCGCGGTGTCCGGCTACAAGGCCACGCTGGGGGCGGACAGCGTGCCCACCTGCTACGAGGACATTGCCCTCGCCGACCATCTGCTGATCGCCGGCGCCAACCCCGCCTGGGCGCATCCCATCGTGTTCCGCCGCATCGAGGATGCCCGCCGCGCCAACCCGGACTTCAGCCTCACCGTGGCCGACCCGCGCCGCACCGAGACCGCCGAACTGGCCGACCTGCACCTGCAGATCGCCCCCGGCAGCGACGTGCTGCTCTACAACGCCATGCTGCACGTGCTGCTGGCCGAAGGGCTGGCAGACCGGGATTTCATCCGCGACCACACCAGCGGCTTCGAGGCGCTGCAGGCGCAGCTCGGCAGCTACGCCCCGGGCGAAGTCGCCGCCGCCTGCGGCCTGCCGGCGGCGCAGATCGTGGAAGCCGCCCGCCGCTTCGGCCGCGCCCGCGCCGCGCTGTCCATGTGGTGCCAGGGGCTCAACCAGTCGCACCACGGCACCGCCAACAACGCCGCGCTGATCCACCTGCACCTGGCCAGCGGCCAGATCGCCCGCCCCGGCGCCGGCCCCTTCTCCCTCACCGGCCAGCCCAACGCCATGGGCGGGCGCGAGGTGGGCGCGCTGGCCACCATCCTGCCTGGCCACCGTAACATCGACGATGCCGCCGACCGCGCCGAACTCGCCCGCCTGTGGAACATCCCGGCGCTGCCGGCCGCGCCCGGGCTGGCGGCGGTGCAGCTGTTCGAGGCGCTGGCCGCCGGCCGCGTCAAGGCGGTGTGGATCGCCTGCACCAACCCCGCCCAGTCACTGCCCGACCAGGCGCGGGTGCGCGCCGCGCTGGCCACGGCGGAGTTCGTCGTGCTGCAGGAAGCCTTCGCCGACACCGAGACCGCCACCTACGCCGACCTCCTGCTGCCGGCGGCGAGCTGGGGCGAGAAATCCGGCACGGTGACCAACTCCGAGCGCCGGGTGAGCCGGGTGCGCGCGCTGGTGCCGCCGCCGGGCGAGGCGCGGCCGGACTGGGCCATCGTGGCCGACTTCGCCCGCCGCCTCGCCACCCGCCTGGAGCGGGACGCCACTGCCTTCGACTGGCGCGACGAAGCGGCGGTCTTCGCCGAGCACGCCAGCCTCAGCGCCGGCCGCGACTGCGACATGAGCGGCCTCTCCCACGCCCTGCTGGAACGCGACGGCCCGCAGCAGTGGCCTTTCCCCGCCGGCGCGCAGCAGGGAACGGCACGGCTGTTCCAGGACAAGCGCTTCGCCACCGCCGACGGCCGCGCCCGCTTCGCCCCCATCGGCTTCCCGGCGGCGCATGCGCTGCTGCCCGAGCCGGTCGATGCGCGCCATCCCTTCGTTCTCACCACCGGCCGCCTGCGCGACCACTGGCACGGCATGAGCCGCACCGGCAAGGTCGCCGCGCTGTGGGGCCACACGCCGCGCGCCGAGGTGGCGCTGAACCCGGCGGACATCGCCGGCCGCGGCCTGCGCGCCGGCGAGCTGGTGCGCATCGCCAACCCGCGCGGCGAGCTGGTGCTGCCGCTGGCGGCGGACGCCGGCGTTGCCGCCGGCCAGGCCTGGATTCCGATGCACTGGGGCAGCGCCAGCCTCGCCCAGCCGGGCGCCAACGCGCTGACCTCGGCGGCGGTCGATCCCGCCTCGCGCCAGCCGGCGCTGAAGCAGGCCGCGGTCGCCATCACGCCGGCCCGGCTGCCGTGGCGGGCGGCCTGGGCGAGGCTGGCGGACAGCCCGGCGGCGGCCTGCGCGCTGCTGGAAAGCCTGCGGCCGCGGCTGGCCGGCTTCGCCTACGCGGCGCTGTCGCTCAGCGGCCGGGAGCGCAACGTGGTGCTGCTGGAGATCGCCGCCGGAGCGGCGGTGGACGCCGAGGTGATCGCCGGGCTGGATGCCGCCTTCGACTGCCGCGCCGACGATGCCCAGGTGATGACTTTCGACGACGCCGCCCGCGGCATCGCCAAGCGCGCCCGCGTCGCCGGCGATGCCTTGGTCGCGCTGCGGCTGGCGGGCGAAGTGCAGGCCTTCGGCTGGCTGGCCGCCGCCATCGCCCAGGCGGAGTCGCTGGCGCCGCTGCGGCGCTGGCTGTTCGCACCGCTGGCGCAGCCGCCGCTGGGGCTGGCGGCGGCCGAGCGCACGGTGTGCAACTGCTTCGGCGTGGGCGAAGGCCGCATTCGCGCCTGCCTGGCCGGCGGCGCCGGCCTTGAAGGGCTGCAGCAGGAATTGAAGTGCGGCACCGCCTGCGGCTCCTGTCTGCCGGAGCTGCGGCGCATGGTGGCCGAGGCGGGGAGCGGGCTTGCGGCTGCGGCGGCCTGAGGCTGGCGGGGGCGGCTTGCCCCCGACCGCGCAGGCTGCGGCAGAGCTCAGCCCTGCCGCGACTTGAGCAGCTGTACCGTGCCCACCGGCGGCGCCGTCTTCAGCGAGGCCAGCTCCTGCCGCGCCTGCCGCACCACCGCCACCGCGGCAGTGAGCGCCAGCCCGGCCATGATGGCGGCGACCAGCAGGTCCGGCCAGGCCTGGCTGGTGCCGAACACGCCCAGCGCGGCGGCGGCCACCGCCAGGTTGCCGATGGCGTCGTTGCGGCTGCACAGCCACACCGAGCGCATGTTGGCGTCGCCCTCGCGCCAGGCGTAAAGCATCACCGCCACCGCCAGGTTCACCGCCAGCGCCAGGATGGCCACCGCGCCCATCGTGTAGGGCTCCGGCACGTCGCCGGCGGCCAGGTTCCAGGCCGTCTTGCCCAGCACCAGCACGCCGTAGGCGCCCATGGTCAGGCCCTTCACCAGCGCGGCGCGGGCGCGCCACATCAGCCCCATGCCCAGCACCGCCAGCGAGAGGCCGTAGTTGGCGGCGTCGCCGGCGAAGTCCACCGCGTCCGCCAGCAGCGAGACCGAGCCGGAGCGCATGCCGCCGGCGATCTCGACGAAGAACATGGCCGCGTTCAGCAGCAGGGCGATCCACAGCACCCGGCGATAGCGCGGGTTGGCGGGCGGAGGGGAGGAAGAAGCGCAGTTGCCGCTGCAGCAGGCCATGGCGGGCTCCGGGAAGAAAGGCGATGGGGCCATTGCAAACCTTGTAGCCACTCCAGGGTCAAGCACCTATAGTCGGAACATCGATCTGTCTGGATTCTGGAGGCTGCAATGCGCATCGGCGAACTCTCCCGCGCCACCGGCGTGGAGGTGGAAACCATCCGCTACTACGAGAAGGCCGGCCTGCTGCCGCCGCCCTCGCGCGCCGACAACGGCTACCGCGCCTATGGCTCCGGCCACCTGGAGCGGCTGGCCTTCGTGCGCCACTGCCGGGCGCTGGACATCTCGCTGGCCGACATCGGCCGCTTGCTCGATTTCCTCGTCCATCCGGAAGCCGCCTGCGGCGACATCAACCGCCTGGTGGATGCGCAGCTGGACCGGGTGCGTGCCCGCATCATCAGCCTGCAGGCGCTGGAGCGGCAGCTGAGCGCGCTGCGCCGGCATTGCGACGAGGATCTGCAGGTGCGCGATTGCGGCATCCTGCAGGAGCTGGTCGGTGCCGCCCGCGGTGAGGCCTGCGCCTGCCACGAGCGCGGAGCGCCGGCATGAAGACGGCCTACGCCGGCTGCCTGCCCTACATCACCAAGGACGGCTCGGAGATCCGCGAGCTGATGCATCCCGCCCGCCACGGCAACCGGGCGCAGAGCCTGGCCGAGGCGCGGGTGCCGCCGGGCGGCCGCACGCTGCTGCACCGCCATCCGCATACCGAGGAGCTGTACCACGTCACCGCCGGCGCCGGCCTGATGACGCTGGGCGAGGCGGTGTTCCCCATCGCCGTCGGCGACACCGTGCTGATTCCGCCGGGCACGCCGCACCGGGTGGAGGCCGGGCCGGATGCGGTGCTGAGCATTCTGTGCTGTTGCAGCCCGGCCTATGCGCATGAGGACACGGAGCTGCTGGAGCGCGTGGAGGCATGAGCCGGGGGCGCGACCATCCCGCCGTCGGGCGTCGCCTCACCGTGGATGCCTGGCCGGGCTGAACCACTCCCGCCCTGCGGGAACAGGAGTTTTCGCCATGACACAGAAACCGCAGCGCACGGCTTTCGGCCGCCTTCCCATGCTGGTGCTGCTTGCCGCCTGCACCCTGCTCGGCGCCTGCGCCGGCATGGGCGAGGACATCGCACCGGAACCGCTGGACCAGCGCCTGCTCAAGCTCGGCTACCGCCAGGGCGAGGCGGTGAACACCGTGCCGGGTTTCGGCCTGTCCGGCTGGAACTACGTCGACGAGTACCACATCCAGGTGGAAGACGGCCCCGGCCGGGAGTACCTGTTGAGCTTCAGCATCTCCTGCCGCGAGCTGGCCTATGTGGAGCGCATCGGCTACACCACCACCGCCGGCATCTTCGGCCGCATGGAACGCATCCGCGCCCATTCGACCGGGATGCCGGTGGATTGCCCGGTAAGCCAGATCCACAAGCTGGAACGGGTGGAGCGCAGCCGCAGGTAAGGCGGTGGGCCGTGCCGCGGTGAAAGGCGAAACGGGCGGGAGCGGGTGGGAACGGGGCAGCCCCCGTGCCCATCCGTTTCCGTCTGTGCCCGCATGTCCCGCACCGGCTCAGAACTTGCCGCGCACCGTCAGCAGGAAGTTGCGCGGTTCGCCGACGTGGGTGGCGAAGTAGTTGCTGCGGATGAAGGAGTAGTAGTGCCGGTCGAACAGGTTCTGGATGTTCAGCGAGGCGGACCAGGTCTTGTCGATCTGGTAGCCCAGGCGGGCGTTCCAGATGGCGTAGGCGCCCTGCACCGGATTGAGCAAGGTGTTGCTGGCGGTGCGTTGCTCGCTGCGGTAATCGACGCCCAGGCCGGCGCGCCATTTGCTCAGCTCGCCGGTCAGCTGCCAGTCGGACCACACCCGCAGCATGTGCCGCGGCGTGTTGTAGTCGAAGGGCCGGCCGACGTTGGTGGCCACCGTGTCCTTCAGGTACTCGTTGCGGCTGTAGGTGTAGCCGGCGCTGAGCTGCCAGTTCGGCATCGGTTGCCCGCTGGCTTCCAGCTCGAAGCCCTCGCTGCGGACCTTGCCCGCCTGCCGCGCGCAGTAGGCATCGGCGGTGGCGCCGCAGATCGCCGGCGAGTCATAGTCGGTGACCGCGCGGTTTTCCTGTTCGATGCGGAACAGGGCGAGTGAGGTGTTCAGTTTGCCGTCGAACAGTTCGCCCTTGATGCCGGCCTCGTAGTTGACGCCGATGATGGGGTCCAGCGTGCGGTGCTGGATATCCGTTTCGCTCTGTGGCTGGAAGATGTCCGCATAGCTGGCGTAGGCGGACCACTGCGGCGTCAGCGCGTAGACGATGCCGGCATAGGGGGTGAGCCTGCCGTTCTCCTTCATCGTCGTCCGCTCGAAGGTACTGGCGTACCAGTTCTCATAGGCATAGGTGTACCAGCTGGCGCGGCTGCCGAGGACGAGGGTGAGCTTGTCCGTCAGGTGGCTGCGCAGCATGCCGTAGAAGCCGTGCTGGCGGATGTTGGTGTTGCTGCCGACGATGGCGCTGGGCGTGAGGCCGTCGAAGCGCAGGGCATCGCGGTTGATGTTGAAGACGTTGTAGGTGGTGTAGCTCCAGTACTGGGTGTAGCCGTCATCCCGCTCATGCTCGGAGTAGTTGCCGCCCACAACCAGCTCGTGCGCCATGCCAAAGGCCTTGAAGGTGCCGGAGAGGTGGGCGTCCAGGCCGAAGTTGCGCGCGCGGTAGTCGTAGATGTAGCCGGTGCCGTTGACGGTGTTGCCACCGACCGCGACCAGCCCGTTGAAGACGGACTGGGTCGCGTCCCAGCTTTCTTCGATGTAGGCGCCGGCGACCTTCAGCTTCCAGTCCGGCGCGAGGCGGTGTTCCAGGTCGAGCAGCGCCTGGGTCTCGCGGCGCTCGGCATCGTTCCAGCTGGCGCCGATGTAGGTCGAGCGCGGCAGATCGATGGCGCGGCCGTTGGCATAGCGGGGCAGGCCGTCGTACAGGGATTTGTTGCCTTTCACCACCGAGTGGACCAGGCCGATGCCCACCGTGGTGTCCGGCGTCAGGTCCAGGTCCAGCGCTGCGTAGGCGTTCAGGTTGCGCTCGTGGATGGTGTCGACGAAGTAGTCGCGGTCTTCGTAATCCAGCACCACCCGGCTGCGCAGGGTGCCGGCTTCGTTCAGCGGGCCGCCGGCTTCCAGGCGGGTGCCGTAGTTGTCCCAGGAGCCGACTCGGCCTTCGACGTTGAGGGCGCGTTCCGCCATGCCGCGTTTGCGCACCAGGTTGACCGAGCCGGCCGGGTTGCCGGCGCCTTCGAGCAGGCCCTGGGCGCCGCGCATCACTTCCACCCGGTCGAGGTAGACCGAGCTGCCGGCGAAGGCGTTGCCCCAGGTGGAGGCGCGCTGCAGCGGCACGCCGTCGTACTGCAGGGTGTTGGTCATGAAGCCGCGCGAATAGATGTCGCTGCCGCCGCCGGGGCGTTTGACCAGGGTGACGCCGGTGGTGTGGGCGAGCACCTCGTCCAGCGTGTCCAGCCGCTGGTCGTCCATGCGCTGGCGGGTGACGACGGTGATGGACTGCGGAATGTCCTTCAGCGCCTGGCTGCCCTTGAACAGGGTGGCGCCGCTGGCGGCGTAGCTGCCGCTGCCTTCGGTGGTGGCGCTGGCTTCGGCCTGGGCGGTGACCTTCACCGGCTGCAGCGTGGTTGGGCCGGGAGCCGCCGGCAGGGCGCGCAGGGTGTAGCCGCCGTTGGCCTGCGGCACTGCTTCCAGCCCGGTGCCGGCGAGCAGCCGGGCGAGCGCCTCGGGTGCGCTGTGGCGGCCGCTGACGCCGGGGCTGCGGCGGCCGGCGGCGAGTTCCGGCGGGAAGCTGAGCAGGGCGCCGGAGGCCTGGCCGAAGCGGGCGAGGGCGACATCCAGCGGGCCGGCCGGAATGTCGTAGGCGGCCACGGCTGCGGCATCGGCGGCCAGGGCGGACTGGATGCCGGCGGGCAGGGCGGCGGCGAGGCCGAGGGCGAGCAGCGCGGCGCGCACGCCCAGGGCACTGGCCTTGCGGCGGGGAAGGCTGCGCAGCGCGTGCAGTGGCGAATGGGGCGCGGGGGAAAGCGTGGCGGTGCGCGGCAGCGCGCCGGGGCCGGATTTCATCTCGGGTTTCTCCTGGAGAACGGTGGTGTTCGCACCGTCTGTCGCACGAGAAACGAGAACGGCTCAGTGCTGCGGAAAAAAGTTCAGCCGGCGCCCTGCGGCGGGCGCACCGCCACCCAGTAGCGGGTGCGCCAGGCGATCTCCACCGGCAGGGTGTTGGCCAGGGCTTCCAGGGCGCGGTCGGTATCGGCCAGTGGGAAGGAGCCGGAAACCCGCAGCGCGGCGACCTGCGGATCGCAGATCACCCAGCCGCTGCGGTAGCGGCCGAGCTCGGCAAGGAAGTCGTCCAGCCGCATGTCCAGCGCGATGAGCATGCCCTGGCGCCAGGCGGCGGCGCTGTCACTGGCGGTGGAGCTGGGGCCGATCGCTTGCAGGTCGAAGCCGGCCTGCTCGCCGGCGGCCAGCACCCGGCGCTGGCCGCCCAGCCGTGGGGTGAGGGCGACGGCGCCTTCGAACACCGCCACCCGGCTGTAGCCCTCGTCCTGGCGCACGGTGAAGCGGGTGCCCAGCGCTTGGGCGCGGCCCTGGGCGGTGTCGACGAAGAAGGGGCGGGCGCTGTCCGGTGCGGTGGCGATGTGGATCTGGCCGACGAGCAGACGCAGGCAGCGGGCGTGTTCATCGAAGCGGACGTCCAGCGCGGTGCCGGTGTCCAGCGCCACCTGGCTGCCGTCGGCGAGCAGGATGTCGCGGCGCTGGCCAACACCGCTGCGGTAGTCCGCCAGCCAGGGGGTGACGATGCCCTGGTGCCGGGCGGTGAGCGCGGCGCTGCCGACGAAGGCGAGCGCGACCAGCGTCTTGATGGCCTTGCGCCGCTGCGGACGGCGCCGCGGCGCGGTGAGCGTGGCATGGGCGAGGGCGGAAGGCAGGCCGCTGGCGCGCAGCCGGCCGTGGGCGCCGAGGATGATCTGCCAGGCCTGCTCGTGTTCCGGTTGCGCCTGGCGCCAGAGGAGACAGGCGGCCTGCATGTCGGCGGTGACCGGTTCGGACTGCAGCTCCACCCACCATTCCATCGCCGCTTCGGCGATTTCCTGGGGGATGCGGGGTGCTGTGCTGTCGGCGGCGGGTGGGCTCATTGGGCGAAGTAGAGCAGGGTGCCGGCCTTGACGATGTGGCGCTTCACCGTGGCGATGGAGATGCCCAGCTCGGCGGCCACCTCGGCATGGCTGAGGCCGTCCAGCTGGGACAGCAGGAAGGCCTTGCGCACCAGCGGCGGCAGGGTGTCCAGCAGGCGGTCGATTTCGCACAGGGCTTCCAGCCACAGGGCGCGGGTCTCTTCCGAGGGTGCGGCCAGCTCCGGCTGCTGCGCCAGCACTTCCAGCCAGGCCTGCTCCAGGTACTGGCGGCGGAAATGGCTGGCGAGCACGCGCTGGGCGATGGTGGTGAGGAAGGCGCGCGGGGTGTCCGGCACCACTGGCTCACGCTGGCTGAGCACCCGCAGGAAGGTGTCGTGGGCGAGGTCGGCGGCCTGGTCGCCGCTGGCGAGGCGGCGGCGCAGCCAGTCTTTCAGCCAGCCGTGGTGCTCGGTGTAGAGGGAGGTGAAGCTGTGGAGGGCGTCGTCGGCCATGGGGGGAAGCCGCCCGGCACGGGCGTTAGCGGTTTTACACGAATGGTAACCATTCTCACTAAGTCCGTGCAATGCGAAGTGCCGCGGTGGGGGCCGCGGCTATTGCTGCGACTCCCTGAGTCGGGAGCCACGGCGAGAATCACTCGCTGTCGAAGCCCAGCAGCCGGCGTTCGCGGATCAGGCGGGCGACTTCCTCCGGCACTTCCTGCTCCCATTCGCCCGGGCCGTGGCGCAGGGCGGCGAGCACTTCGCCGGCGTCGATCTCCAGGTGGGCGAGATCCAGCGGCTGGATCTCGATCAGCTTGCCGTTCTCGATCAGGTGGGCGAGCAGGTGGCGCAGGTGAGGCGGCACCGGCACGTTGGAGAGCGTCTTCAGCTCGCTTTCGCCGCGCCGGCGCGAGGGATAGACGTAGACGTGGGTGTTGTCCGGGAACAGTTTGCCGAAGGCTTCGAGGATGCCGCCTTCCAGGCCGTCGTAGTACTTCTCGTCGAACAGGGCGAGCAGGTCGCGCACGCTGAGCACGATGCCGATGGGCTTCTGCGAGTAGCGCCGCAGGTAGGCGCGCAGGCGGAAGAAGCGGACGTAGTCCGAGATCATCACCGTGTAGCCCTGGGAAGCGAGCAGGTCCATGCGGGCGAGGAAGTCGGCGCCGTCCAGGGTGTCGCCATTCACCAGCGTGTTCATGGTGATCTCGGCCAGGGAGACGATCTCCTGTTCGTCCACCGCGGCGATCTGGCTGAATTGGCGGCGGCCAGCCAGCATCATGTCCATGTTCACCCGGGTGACCGGCTTGAAGGTGCCGCGGATGACCATGACCGGCTTGCGGTAGAACAGCTCGCCCGGCACCACCACCTCGCCGGCGGGGTTGAAGATCACCGCCCGCGTCAGCCAGCTGCGGATCAGGTGCAGGTTCATCAGCCGGTTCTCCACTTCCTCGAAGTAGGGGCCGGAGAAGTGGATGAGGTCGACCTCGATGCGGTCGGAGCCGAGATTGTCGCCCAGGCCTTCGACGATCCATTCCGGATAGTCGTGGTTGAAGAAGGCGCCGTAGATGAGGTTCACGCCGAGGATGCCGAGCGCTTCCGACTGCAGGGCGTTGTCGTCGTCCTGCATGCGCACGTGCATCACGATGTCGCTGGGCGCCGAGCCCGGATGCAATTGCAGGCGGATGCCGACCCAGCCGTGGCATTCGTTCTTCTGCTTGAAGCTGCGCGCGGTGACGGTGGCGGCGTAGGCGAAGAAGGTGGTGTTGCGCGGACGGATGGCGCTCAGGCGATCCACCACCTGGGTGAATTCCTTGTCCAGCATCTGCATCAGCCGGGCGCGGCTGACGTAGCGGTCCACATGGCCGTAGATGTCGTCGCTGACCGCCATGTCGTAGGCGGACATGGTCTTGGCGATGGTGCCGGCGGCGGCGCCGACCTGGAAGAAACGGCGGGCCACTTCCTGCCCGGCGCCGATTTCGACGATGGAGCCGTACTTGAACTTGTCGAGATTGACAGCGAGGGCTTTCTGGTCGGTGGTCAGCGTGTTGTCGCGTTTGCGCATGGCGGTGTCGGGCCGGCAGGTTGGGCGTGGCGGAATGGGCAGGCGCCGCGCGGCGCCCGCGGGAAGGGCTTTGCGCCTACTTCACTTCAGCGGGAAGCCGAGCGCGTGCAGGGCTTCGACCAGGCGGTCGCGGCCGGAAAGGCTCTCCGGGCCGGCCACGCGCTTGGCCGAGTGCACCGCCCAGGTGCCGCGCACATCCATCTGCTGCCGGGTGTAGAAGGCGGCCATGGCTTCGTTGTAGGCGGCGATGCCGGAGTCCTGCTCGGCCAGCGGCGTGTAGCTTTCCTGGTGCAGCACCACCGATTGCGGCGGGCGCGGCTTGATGTCCGCCGGCTTGGCCGGGTCGGGCGTGCCCACGCACATGCCGAATACCGCGACGACCTTGGGCGGCAGCTTGAGCAGTTCGGCGACCTTCTCCGGCTGGTTGCGCATGCCGCCGATATAGACGGTGGCGAGGCCCAGCGATTCGGCGGCGGCGGCGGCGTTCTGCGCCGCCAGCGCGGCGTCGATGACGCCCACCAGCAGCATCTCCAGGTAGTCCAGCCCGGCCGCCGGCCGCTGGCTGGTCTGGGCGAGGTGGTCCAGCCGGGCGAGGTCGGCCAGCCACACCAGCTGCAGCGGCGCTTCCTTGACGTGGGCCTGGCCGCCGGCACAGTCGGCGAGCGCCGCGCGGGTGGACGGATTACGTACCGCGACCACGCTCCAGGCCTGGAGGTTGGAGGAGCTGGCGGCGGATTGGGCGGCGGCGATGATGGCGCTGAGCTGGTCGTCGCTCACTGCGTCGGGCAGGTAGCTGCGCACCGAGCGGTGGCCGAGGAGGTGCTCGATGATGGGGGACCAGGTCTGGGGCGCGGAGTAGGCCGGGTCGCCGTAGCGGGCCCGGTAGAGGTCTTGGGCGTTCATGGAGGCTCCGTCTGGATGCGGCCCTGGGGGAGAGGGCGCGGGACAGCGCAAGTATACGCCAGCTGGTGGGGTGGTCCTTGCAGGCGGGGCGGGCAATGAAGGCCGTGTTGCGCGGCTTTGGGCGTTCTTGCAGGGCAGGCTGAAGGTGGTCGGCGATGCCGCACATGCGCGAGCGAAGGCGGCCGGTCCGCCCCCGTCGCTGGCATGAAAAACGGGAGCCGGCCGGTACCCCGGCTCGGCTCCCGCCTTTTGTCTCAGTGCGTTGGAACGGCGGAGCTCAGGCCTCTTCCGCTTCCGGCAGCACCGCCTGCAGGCTTTCCACCCAGCGCTCCAGGCGCTCGGCGGTCTTGTCGGCTTCGTTCACATCATCGAAGGGCAGGCCGACGAACTGGCCGTCGCGCTCGGCGAAGGAGTACTTGTAGGTGTAGCCCTCGGTGGGGAAGGGGCCGACCAGGGTGGCGCCGCGGGCCTTGAACTTGTCGTGCAGGATGCCCAGCGCGCTGACGAACTGTTCGCCGTGGGAAACGTAGTCGCCGGCGCCGAACACCGCGATGGTCTTGCCGGAGAAATCGGGCTTGTCGTTGTCCAGGTCCAGCAGCGGATCGCGCCAGTCGTTCTGGACTTCGCCGGAGCCCCAGGTGGAGCAGCCGAACAGCAGGTAGTCGTAGTCGAGCATTTCGTCGAAATCGACGAAGTCCTCTTCCATGCTGTAGAGGTCGCAGCGATCTTCGCCCAGGAGTTCCGCCAGTTTTTCCGCCGCCGACTTGGTGACGCCGGAACTGCTGCCGTAGAAGATGCCGATTCGGGACATGATGTTTCCTTTCGAGGTGGATGACGACAAATCCGCGTCGGAATAGAGGGGCGACGCGTTCTTGTGGCCCTCGAAGCAAGCCCCTTGCCATTGCGGGGACGGCCGCAAACGGCGGCAGATCGTGAGCCTGGCTGGCACGATGTGTTCCGCCTGTCATCTTTGCGACAGCATTGGAGGAAACCGGACGAGGCGATAGTGCGAGCGTGCGGCGCCCGCGATCGGCGATAGCTGCTACAATCCGCGCCGTGGCGGGTCTCCCCGCATTGCAGCGCGGTGAACCTGGTCAGGGCCGGAAGGCAGCAGCCACAGCCGTTCCCTGCAAGTGCCGGGGGTTGGGCTCGCCACCCCGAACATGAAAAACGGGCGTCCTTGTTGAAGGACGCCCGTTTTGCTTTTCAGCGCCGTGGTTTTCAGCCGAGCAGGCTGTCCATCAGCAGCATGGCGGCGAAGCCGGCGATCAGTCCGCTGGTCGCCAGGGTTTCATGGCCGCGGCGGTGGGATTCGGGAATGATCTCGTGGCTGACCACGAAGAGCATCGCGCCCGCCGCACCCGCCAGCCCCCAGGGCAGCAAGGCCGAGGAGAGTGACACCATGGCCGAGCCGACGATGGCGGCTATCGGCTCGATCAGGCCGGACAGTGCCGCGATGGCGAAGGCGAACAGCCGCTTGTAGCCGGCGCTGACCAGGGCGATGGCGACGATGAGCCCTTCCGGCACGTTCTGCAGCGAGATGCCGGTGGCCACCGCGTTGCCGCTGCCGGGCGTGCCCGCCGCGACGCCAATGGCGAGCCCCTCCGGAATGTTGTGTACCGCGATGGCGAACACGAACAGCCAGACCGCGGAGGCCGAGCGCTTGCTGCCGGGCGCATGGGTGTGTGGTAGGGCGCGGTCCATGGCGAGCAGCAGCGCCGCGCCCACCATCATGGCGATGGCAACTAGCACCGCCGCGCTCATGTCGCTGTAGCCCTGTGCCACGGCGGTCTGGTGGCCGGGCAGCAGCAGCGAGAACACGCTGGCGGCGAGCATGATGCCGGCACTGAAGCCCAGCAGGCTGCTCTGCACGCCATCGCCGATGCGGCGCATCGCCAGCAGTGGCACGGCACCCAGCGCGGTAGCGCCGGCGGCCATGGCGCCACCGAGCAGGGCATCGTGCAGCGGCGAGTTGGCGCCATTCAATCGGCCGAGTACCTCGCTGAACAGCAGCGCGCCACCGGTGAGAACAATGGTCCAGCCGCCGAGTACCCGCAGCATGCCGCCAAGATTGGCGGGTACCCGGTGCAGCTTTGCAACTTCCGCAACCATTCTCCAACTCCTTTCAATAAGCCCCGCGACCGGGGCTGCCTATGAAGTTCAGTATGGAAGCCGCTGCTTCATAGTTCAAATTGAAAGATAGAAAGATCGTGATTTATTAAGTTAATGGGCGGCCGGCTCAGCCGGGGCGTCGGTAGCCTCCCGGAATGCCCATGGGCGACAGCACCACCTGCCATAGCTGAGTCGCCCTCGCCCGGAAGGTGCCGGCGCAGGCCTGCAGGTAGTAGGACCACATGCGACGGAAGCGCTCGCCGTACTGGCTGGCGAAGCGCGGCCAGGCGGCTTCGAAGTTGCGGTGCCAGGCCATCAAGGTGCGGTCGTAGTCGGCGCCGAAGTTGTGCACGTCTTCGACGACGAAGATGTCTTCCGCCGCATCGCTGATCTGGCCCAGTGCCGGCAGATCGCCATTGGGGAAGATGTAGCGGTCTATCCAGGGGTCGGTGTGGGTGCGGCGCAGGTTCTTGCCTATGGTGTGGAGCAGGAACAAGCCATCGTCCGGCAGGCAGCGGCGGGCGACGTCGAAGTAGGCGCGGTGGTTCTTGTGGCCGACGTGCTCGAACATGCCCACCGAGGCGACGCGGTCGAAGCGCTCGGCCTTGTCCTTGCCGAGGTCGCGGTAGTCCATCAGGCGGAACTCCACCGGCAGTCCTTCGCAGCGGATGCGGCCGCGCTCGGCCTGTTCGCGCGAGATGGTGATACCGACGCAGGAGACGCCGTAGTGCTCGGCGGCGTATTTCATCAGGCTGCCCCAGCCGCAGCCGATGTCCAGCAGCCGCATGCCGGGTTTCAGCCCGAGTTTGCGGCAGATGAGATCCAGCTTGGCGGTCTGGGCGTCTTCCAGGTTCGTCGCCTCGGCCCAGTAGCCGCAGGTGTAGGCCATGTGGCTGTCCAGCATGGCTTCGAAGAAGTCGTTGCCGGTGTCGTAGTGGACTTCGCCGACCTGCCAGGCACGGCGCAGGCTCTGCAGGTTCAGTAGGCGGGAACGCAGGCTCTGCAGCGCCATGCCGGCGGTGACTTTCTCGTCCAGCCGGGCGTAGAGGATGCGGCTGAAGAACTCATCCAGGCGGGGGGCATCCCACCAGCCGTCCATATAGCTTTCGCCCAGTCCCATGCTGCCTTGGGCGAGGATACGGTCCGCGGTGCGCGGGTCGTGGATGATCATGTCCCAGGGTCTGCCGCCGCCTATCTGTACATCGGCTTCTGCGAGCAGTTGGGCGATGGCGCGCCGGGCGCCGCTGCTTTCGCGCCGGGGGCGGGCGCTGTTCTCTGTTGGACTGTCGGAGTGGGGGAAATCCGTGTGAGCCTGGTTCATCGTGTCCTCATGCCTTGTGATCGGTTGAGGCCGCTAGTCGGGCGGCCGACAGGCGGGCGGCGGCGAAACCGCCCGCCTACTGTCAGCGGGTAGGTGGTCCTACCACTATCGTTTTACGCTCCCGTTTTTAGTCTAGCCCTTTAGTGCATTCCGCACCCCGGCGCCGTATCCGGGATGGACTTTGTCGAAGTGGGCAAGTTGCCGTTCGACGATGAAGTCCGGCACGCCCTGCATGGCGGCGGCGATGTTGGCGTGCAGGCGGCCGCGTTCGTCCTCGGTGAGCAGGTTCCACAAGGCGCGCGGCTGGCCGTAGTCGTCGTTGCCCTCGCGGTGGTCGTAGCGGTCGGCATCGCCGGAGATGCGCAGCGGCGGTTCTTTCGCCTCGGGGTTGGCCACCGGCCCGCCGAAGGAGTTGGGCTCGTAGTAGGCGTCCGGATTCGGGTTGTTGGCGAAGAAACGCATCGCACCGTCCTTGTGGTAGTGATGCACCGGGCACTTGGGCGCATTCACCGGCAGCGCTTCGTAGTGGGTGCCGAGGCGGTAGCGGTGGGCGTCGGCGTAGCTGAAGATGCGCGCCTGCAGCATCTTGTCCGGCGAGAAGCCGATGCCGGGGACGATGTTGGAGGGCGACATCGCCACCTGTTCGATTTCGGCGAAGTAGTTGTCCGGGTTGCGGTTGAGTTCGAGTACGCCCACTTCGATCAAGGGGTAGTCCTTGTGCGGCCACACCTTGGTGAGGTCGAAGGGGTTGTAGGCCGTCTTTTCCGCGTCCATCTCCGGCATCACCTGCACGAACAGCGTCCACCGCGGATATTCGCCGCGGTCGATGGCGCCGTAGAGGTCTTCCTGGGTGGACTCGCGGGTTGTACCGACTACCTGCGCCGCTTCCGCATTGGTCCAGTGGCGATGGCCTTGCTGGGTCCTGAAGTGGAACTTGACCCAGAAGCGTTCGCCGCTCGCGTTCCAGAAGGAATAGGTATGCGAGCCATAGCCGTTGATGTGGCGGACGTCGGTGGGCAGGCCGCGGTCGGAGAAGAGGATGGTGACCTGGTGCAGGGATTCCGGCGACTGCGACCAGAAGTCCCACATCGCCGTCGGCGAACGCAGGTTGGTGCGCGGGTGGCGCTTCTGGGTGTGGATGAAGTCGGGGAATTTGAGCGGGTCGCGGACGAAGAACACCGGCGTGTTGTTGCCGACGACGTCCCAGTTGCCTTCTTCCGTGTAGAACTTGAGGGCGAAGCCGCGCACGTCACGCTCGGCATCCGCCGCGCCGAGTTCGCCGGCGACGGTGGAGAAGCGGGCGATGAGTTCGGTGGTCTTGCCCACCTGCTCGAAGATGCGGGCGCGGGTGTAGCGGGTGATGTCATGGGTGACGGTGAAGGTGCCGTAAGCACCCCAGCCCTTGGCATGGACGACGCGCTCCGGAATGCGCTCGCGGTTCTGGTGGGCGAGCTTCTCGATGAGCTGCCAGTCCTGCATCAGCACCGGGCCGCGCGGGCCGGCGGTGAGGCTGTTCTGGTTGTCGGCGATGGGCGCGCCGGCGGTGGTGGTGTGGTACGGACAGTTGCTCATGGCGGTCTCCTTGGTCTTGGGTAGAAAACGTCAGGGGGCTAGTGGGCGAGGGCGAATTCGGCAAGAACGGCGATCAAGGTGTCGGCGAGGCGGGCGAATGGCTGAGGCATCTGCATGGCTGTCTCCGATGCTTCCTGGTGAGCGCTTGATGTGTAGCCTATGCGGCAGGATTTGATAGTGCCAATTGATTGATCGAATCAATGGCATTGCTGTGTTTAATGAATGCCGGGCGGCGAACGGGAAGGGAAGTGGTGCGCCTCTGCTAGAATCCGCGCATGAGTTATCAAGTCCTTGCGCGGAAGTGGCGACCCAAATCCTTTGGCACGCTGGTGGGCCAGGAGCACGTCGTTCGGGCCCTGAGCCATGCGCTCGCCACCGGCCGGCTGCATCACGCCTATCTCTTCACGGGTACCCGCGGGGTGGGCAAGACCACCATCAGCCGCATCCTGTCGAAGGCACTCAACTGCGAGACCGGGATCACCGCCGAGCCTTGCGGTGTCTGTGACGCCTGTCGGGCGATCGATGCGGACCGTTTCCCGGATTACGTGGAGATGGACGCGGCGTCGAACCGCGGCGTGGAGGACATGGCGGCGCTGCTGGACAAGGCGGTCTATGCGCCGGTGCAGGGCCGCTACAAGGTCTACATGATCGACGAAGTGCATATGCTCACCGGGCATGCCTTCAACGCCATGCTTAAGACCTTGGAAGAGCCTCCGGAGCATGTCAAGTTCATCCTGGCGACCACCGATCCGCAGAAAATCCCAGTGACGGTGCTGTCGCGCTGCTTGCAGTTCAACCTGAAGCAGATGCCGCCCGGCCACATCGTCGAGCACCTCACCCGGGTGCTGGAGGCGGAGACGGTGCCCTTCGAGGCGGGAGCGCTGCGCCACCTCGCCAAGGCGGCCGGCGGTTCGATGCGGGATGCGCTGTCGCTGCTCGATCAGGCGATCGCGCACGGCGCCGGCAAGGTCGAGGAAGAACAGGTCACCCACATGCTGGGCACGGTGGGCGACGACCATCTCTATGCGGTGCTGGATGCGCTGGCGGCTGGCGACGTCGCCGGGCTGCTGGCGGTGGCGGACGGCATGGAGGCGCGCAGCCTGTCCTTCGATGCGGCGCTGCAATCGCTGGCTTCGCTGCTGACGCGGCTCGCGCTCGGCCAGTTCGCGCCGGCGGCGATCGACGATGAGGCGGAGCGCCAGCGTCTGGCGCCGCACCTCGCCCACTTCGATGCCGAATACCTGCAACTGGCCTACCAGATCGCCATCCACGGCAGGGACGAGCTGGCGCTGGCGCCGGACGAGTACAGCGGTTTCACGATGACGCTGCTGCGCCTGCACGCCTTCCGCCCGGAGCAGCCGCCGGCGCTGGGCAGTCCGGCTGCCGAGGGCGGTGGCGGTGGTGTGGCGCGAGCGGTGCCGGCGAGCGTCGCTCCGGCTACAACAGCTGTTCGTCCGGAGCCTGTACAGAGTCAGGCAGCGCCTGTTGCCGTAGCAGCCCCGCCCAGGCCCACTGTCGAAGTGCAACGGCCGAGTGCTGAAATGCCGGCAGCGACTTCCGCTCAGCGGCCGACGCCTGTCAATCCGCCGCCGGAACCGCCTGCAGCTGTCGAGCCGGTCCGTGAGCCTGCGCCGGCTGCGACTCCAGCGGCGCCCCGCGTCCAGAACGATGTGCCGCCCTGGGAGGCCTTGCCGCCCGAAGCCATGATGGACGATGCGGATATGGCGCCACCCGGGTACATGGACGATGAGCCGGCGCTGATGGATGCGCCTCCGTTGGCGCCGGTAATGCAGCAGCCTTCGCCGCCGGCATCTGCCCCAGTGGTTGAACCTGCGGTGGAGGAGCTAGCGGATACGTCTGCTTCCACAGCCGCTGCGGAAGCCGCTCTGGAAGCCCGGGACTGGCGCGGCCTGCTGCGCGCGCTGGGCGTTGGTGGCTTGGTACGTGAGCTGGGGCAGCACTGCGAATGGGCGGCCTGCAACAACGAGTTGCTGACGTTGCGCCTGTCCGACACGCACAAACACCTTTTCGAGATGAATCGCGCCGCGGTGGAGCGCCTGCAGGAGCAGCTGTCCGCCGTGCTCGGCCGGCCGATGCGGCTACGCATCGACATCGGCGCGATCGAGGGGGAAACCCCGGCGCAGCGCGACGAGATCGAGCGCCGCGCCCGTCACGCTTCCGCGGTTGCCGCGCTGGAGCGCGATCCTTTCGTTCGTGAGCTGATCGAACGCTTCGACGCCACCCTGGTCGAGGAATCGGTCAAGCCGCTCTGATCCGCCACTGGCGGAATCCGTTTTCAGTTCAATTTTGGAGAAAGATCATGATGAAAGGCGGTATCGCGGGCCTGATGAAACAGGCCCAGCAGATGCAGGACAACATGAAGAAGATGCAGGACCAGCTGGCCAGCGTCGAAGTGGAAGGCCAGTCCGGTGCGGGCATGGTCAAGGTCGTGATGACCTGCAAGTACGACGTCCGCCGCGTGGCCATCGACGATTCGGTGATGGACGACAAGGAGATGCTGGAAGATCTCGTGGCCGCCGCGCTGAACGATGCGGTGCGCAAGGTGGAAACGACCACTCAGGAAAAGATGGCGGGCTTTACGTCCGGCCTGAACCTGCCGCCGGGCTTCAAGCTGCCGTTCTGAGCCTATGCAGCCTTCCAGTCTCGACGAGCTGATCGAAGCGCTGCGCTGTCTGCCGGGCGTTGGCCCCAAGTCGGCGCAGCGCATGGCCTATCACCTCCTGCAGCGCGACCAGCGCGGCGCTGCACGGCTCGCCGGGGCGCTGGGGCATGCGCTGGACGTGTTGCGTCACTGCGAGCGCTGCAACACCTTCAGCGAAACCGCGGTGTGCCAGCGTTGCGCCAACCCGCGGCGTGATCCGGCACAGCTCTGCATTGTCGAGATGCCGGCCGATCTGGCCATGATCGAGCAGACGCAGTCCTACAACGGCCTCTACTACGTGCTGATGGGGCGTCTTTCCCCGCTGGATGGCATCGGCCCGCGTGAATTGAAGTTGGACAAGCTGATCGCGCGGGCGACCGATGGCCTCGTCCAGGAAGTCATCCTGGCCACCAACTTCACCAACGAAGGCGAGGCGACTGCCCATACGGTCGCGTCCCTGCTTGCTCCCCGTGGCTTGCGCATCAGCCGCCTGTCACGTGGCGTGCCGGTCGGCGGCGAGCTGGAGCACACCGATACCGGCACTATTGCGCAGGCATTAGTCGAGCGTCGAACGGTATAGCTGCACGATTGTGCAACGCATAAAAACCGGGCTTGAATTTCCGCATTTTTTCTGAGGCCATCAAGGCGAAAGCCTTGTGGCGCTTGGCTGACGCTCGCTCCGTCTTTCCTCTGCAGCGGTGAATCCGCTATAATTGAAAGGTTTTTTGCATTCGGGTCTTTCATTTTCCTTTCTGGGAAGAGGGTCATGAGCGTTGATCATAAAATGGACAGTAGCCGCCGGCAGTTGCTGGTAGCGACGTCCGCCGCGGGAGGAGTCGCCGCGGTAGCAACGGCGGTGCCGTTCGTTGCGAGCCTCACGCCGTCCGAGCGTGCCAAGGCTGCCGGGGCGCCTGTCGAGGTGGATGTAGGTAAGCTCGCACCGGGCGAGATGATGACGGTGGAGTGGCGCGGCAAGCCGGTGTGGATTCTCCGCCGCACGCCGGAAATGCTGGCATCCCTCGACAAGACGGCTGGACTGGTGAGCGATCCGGAGTCGGAGAAGCCCCAGCAGCCCGATTACGCCAAGAACAAGTTCCGCTCGATCAAGCCCGAATACCTCGTCACCGTCGGTATCTGTACGCACCTCGGCTGCTCGCCTTCTGAGAAATTCAAGGCTGGCGCCGACAGCGGCATGGGGCCCGACTGGGTTGGTGGTTTCCTGTGCCCTTGCCACGGCTCGCAGTTCGATCTGTCCGGCCGTGTGTACAAGAGCATGCCGGCGCCGGACAACCTCGAGGTGCCGCCGCACAAGTACCTCGCTGACACCTCCATCATCATCGGTGAAGACGGAAAGGCCTAAGCGATGACGACCAAATCACAGGCTTTGCTGAACTGGATCGACGAGCGCTTCCCGCTCACGTCCAACTGGAAGGCGCACCTCTCCGAGTACTACGCGCCCAAGAACTTCAACTTCTGGTACTTCTTCGGCTCGCTGGCGCTGCTGGTGCTGGTGATCCAGATCGTCACCGGTATCTTCCTGGTGATGCACTACAAGCCGGATGCTTCGCTGAATGCGGCGGGTGTGCCGGTCGCGTTCGCCAGTGTCGAGTACATCATGCGCGATGTGCCGGGCGGCTGGCTGATCCGCTACATGCACTCCACAGGTGCGTCGGCCTTCTTCATCGTGGTCTACCTCCACATGTTCCGTGGCCTGCTTTACGGTTCCTACCGCAAGCCGCGCGAACTGATCTGGATCTTCGGCACCCTGATTTTCCTGGTGCTGATGGCCGAAGCCTTCATGGGCTATCTGCTGCCGTGGGGCCAGATGTCCTTCTGGGGCGCGCAGGTGATCGTGAACCTGTTCTCCGCCATTCCGCTGGTCGGTCCGGATCTGTCGCTGGTCATTCGCGGTGACTACGTGGTTTCCGATGCGACGCTGAACCGCTTCTTTTCCTTCCACGTGATCGCGGTACCGCTGGTGCTGATCGGCCTGGTCGTGGCGCACATCCTCGCGCTGCACGAAGTCGGTTCGAACAACCCGGACGGCGTCGAGATCAAGAAGAAGAAGGACGAGAACGGCATTCCGCTGGACGGCATTCCCTTCCATCCGTACTACTCGGTGAAGGACATCGTCGGTGTCGTGGGTTTCCTGTTCTTCTTCAGCGCCGTGGTGTTCTTCGCGCCCGAAGGCGGTGGCTACTTCCTCGAGTTCAACAACTTCATTCCGGCCGATCCGCTGAAGACTCCGCCGCATATTGCGCCTGTGTGGTACTTCACGCCCTTCTACTCGATCCTGCGTGCGGTGACCTACCCGCTGTTCGGACTCGATGCGAAGTTCTGGGGTGTGGTTGCGATGGGCGCTTCGGTGGTCATCATCGCTTTCCTGCCCTGGCTGGACCGCAGCCCGGTGAAGTCGATCCGCTACAAGGGCCCGGTCTTCAAGGGCGCGATTGCGATCTTCCTCGTCTGCTTCTTCATCCTCGGTTACCTGGGTGTGCTGCCGCCGACCGCCGGCCGTACCCTGGTGTCGCAGATCTGCTCGGTGCTCTACTTCGCCTTCTTCCTGCTGATGCCGTGGTACAGCAAGCTCGACAAGTGCAAACCCGAACCGGAAAGGGTGACCTTCAAATGAACTCGCGTGTAATCAAGCTCATCAAGCGCGCTGCTGCTGTCCTGCTGCTCGCTCCGGCGCTGGCGTTTGCCGCCGGCGCGGAGCTGCACCTGGACAAGGCGCCGGTCAGCAAGGATCCGGCTGCCCTGCAACACGGCGCCAAGCTGTTCGTCAATTACTGTCTGAACTGTCACGGCGCCTCCTACGTGCGCTACAACCGGCTGCAGGACATTGGTCTGTCCGAGCAGATGATTCGCGACAACCTGATGTTCACTGGTGACAAGGTCGGCGATCTGATGAAGATCTCGATGCACCGTGAAGATGGCAAGGCCTGGTTCGGTGCCGCGCCTCCGGACCTGTCGCTGATCGCCCGTTCGCGTGCGTCCGAGTTCGGTAGTGGCGCCGACTGGCTTTACACCTACCTGCGCCAGTTCTACCGCGACCCGGCTCGTCCGACCGGCTGGAACAACGTGGTGTTCGAAAACGTGGGTATGCCCCATGTGTTGTGGGAGCTCCAGGGCGAGCAGGTTGCGAAGATCTCCGATGGTGAACACGGCAAGAAGATCGAGGTGAGCCTCGCCAAGCCGGGCAAGCTGTCGCCGGAGGAATTCGACAAGTCGGTGGCTGATCTCGTATCCTTCCTGGTCTGGATGGGCGAGCCGGTCGCGGAAAAGCGCAAAGCCATCGGTGGTGTTGTGCTGATTTTCCTCGCTGGCCTCTTCGTGCTGTCCTACGCCTTGAAGAAGAACTACTGGAAGGACGTTCATTGAACGAACAGGTGAGCGGCCGAATTAAGGCCTAGCACCACTTTCCTCCCCAGACGCACCACGTGCTTTGTCGCGTGGTGCGCTTTTGCTTTTGTATCGGGAGTCGCAACACATGATGAACCTGTATTCCGGCACGACCGATCCCTTCAGTCACCGTTGCCGGATCGTGCTCTACGAGAAGGGCATGGATTTCGAAGTGATCGATGTCGATCTCTACAACAAACCTGAAGACATCGCCGTCATCAACCCTTATAACCGGGTGCCGGTACTGGTGGACCGTGATCTCGTTCTTTACGAGTCCAACATCATCAACGAGTACATCGATGAGCGCTTCCCGCATCCGCAGTTGATGCCGCCTGACCCGATCATGCGCGCGCGCGCGCGTCAGCTGCTGCATACCTTCGAGCATGAGCTGTTTTCCCACATCGAAGCGCTGGAAGCCAACCAGAAGGGTGTGGACAAGAACCGCGCCCATGTACGGGATCACCTGACCCAGCTCGCGCCCATCTTCACCAAGCAGAAGTTCATGCTGGGCGAGGAATTCTCGATGCTGGACGTGGCTATCGCTCCGCTGCTGTGGCGCCTGGAGCACTACGGTATCGAGCTGCCGAAGGCGGCCGCGCCGCTGGCGAAGTACGCCGAGCGTATCTTCAGCCGGCAGGGTTTCATCGACGCGCTGACGCCGTCCGAGAAGGTGATGCGCCGCTGAGGCGGCAATCCGGTAGTCCGGTTGGTCTGAATTCAGGCCTGCCGGCGCCGGCAACGGGATTCCCATGACGACTGTATCGACCAAGCCCTACTTGATCCGTGCCATCTACGAGTGGTGCGTAGACCAGGGGTTCACCCCGTACATCGCCGCCATGGTCGATGAAGAGACCCGGGTTCCGCCGGGCTATGCGCGTGACGGCCAGATCGTGCTGAACGTTGGCGCTGATGCTACCCATCAACTGGTCATGGACAACGAGTTCATCTCGTTCCAGGCGCGTTTCAATGGCGTCGCGCACTCACTGCTGGTACCGATCGGCAACGTGGTCGCGATCTATGCCCGGGAGAATGGGCAGGGCATGGCCTTCGAAGTGGAGAAGGCCGAAGTTTCCGCTGTGCCCGAGTCGGATGATGATCTGCCGGCTGAGCTGCTGGGAGACGATGTCGGCAGTGATGGCGGCAACGACGACAAGCCTCCCCCGCGGGGTGGCCACCTCAAGGTCGTGAAGTAAGGTTCTGCCTTAGAGTCAGGCGGGGCGCAGCTTACTGGCGGGAAAGCGGCTCGCAATCGTTTCCGCGTAGACGCTTTCCAGTCGGGCGGCCATTTCCTCGGCTTTCCATTCCAGCGCAGTTTCCCGCGCTTCTTCCCCCAGCTGGTGCAAGCTTGCGCTGTCATCGAGCAGCTTGCCGACGAGATCGGCAAAGCTGTCGGCGTAGGGCGGTGCAATCCGGCAGCCACGCTCGCCGGCGAGGATATCCCGTGTTCCCATATCTGCGAGGGCTACGACTGGTGTGCCCAGCGCCATTGCTTCCAGAAGCACGAGGCCCTGGGTTTCCGTGCGGGAGGCGAAGACGAAGAGGTCCGCAGCCCGGTAGCAGTCGTGCAGCTCACTGCCTCTATCCAGGTAGCCGAGGAAGCGGACGTGGGCGTTCAGGTTCTTGCGCTCCGCTTCTGCCTGCAGGCTGGGAAGCGCGGGGCCTTCGCCGGTGATCAGCAGCAGAACGCGGGGATTGCTCCTGCGCAGGTGATCCACCATGTCCAGCAGGAAGCTGATGTTCTTCTCGTGGGCGACGCGCCCGACGTAGAGCAGCAACTGTTTGTCCTTGCTGATTCCATAGCGGTTGCGGAAGTAGCAGCCGTCTCCGCCGTGGAATTGTTCTTCGGGGATGCCGGTCGGCAGTACCTGCAGCGGCTGCCTGACGCCGTAGTTGCTGAGTGCGCTCGCCATGGCGCGGGATGGAACGATGACCCTGTCCATCGCGTTGCACTGTCCGCGGGAGAAGCGTCGGGCGAGGGAGCGCAGCCAGGACTTCGGCAACATCGGGACGTAGTGGAACAGGTATTCCTCGAAGAAGGTGTGATAGGTCGCCAGGCAGGGCAGGCCAAGCTTGCGGGCGATCTCCAGGCCGGCGTAGTGGGCGACGAAGGGCGTGTGGATGTGCACCGCGTCGAACCCCTGCGTCTGCAGGTCCGCGTGGCGGAGCCGGATGGCGCTGCTGCGCATCATCCTGTCCTCCGGGTCGAGGGGAATGTAGCGGGAAGGGGTGCGCAGGAGATCGGGTTCGTCCCGCTCGGCGCCAGGGTAGGCGGGGGCGATCAAGGTGGAATTGACGCCGCGTTCGGAGAGGGCGCGACGGAAGGTCTCGATCGAGGTACTGACCCCATTGATGCGGGGAAAGTACACATCGGAGATCATGAGGATGTTCATGGGCGGCCGTGTGTGGGCAATGCCGCCAATCTAGGGGATCGTGGTGACGGTTTCGTTTCACTGGAGCCCGCGGAATTGATCAGGATCAGGGCTGACGGGTGGTGGGTCGGCTATAAGGCCCGGAATCCTTTTCCAGATGTTCATGGAGACAGAAATGCCGGAAATGCAGTGGAGTGAGCAGTTCGAGCTCGGTCTGGGCAAGATGGACGACACCCATCGCGAGTTCGTCGAGTATTACAACGCCCTGGCTTCGGCGCCGCCGGAGGCCTTCCTGGAGAAGCTGGACGCCTTCATCGAGCACACCATTGGGCATTTCGACCAGGAGAACCGCTGGATGGAGCAGGTGGGTTTTCCCGGCTGCCACCGCGCCGAGCATGATCGCGTGTTGGCGGTGATGCATGAGGTCAGGGCCAGGGTGGAGAAGGGCGACAAGGTGCTGGGCGTGCGTCTGGTGGAGGAGTTGCCGCCCTGGTTCGAGAACCACGCCGGCGGTATGGATGCCGCACTGGCCTTCCATCTTCAGAGCATCGGCTTCGATGTGGAGAAGGAAGGCGGCGGAATCGAGCCTGGAGGCTGCGGCCCGGCGTCATGCACCTGCGGCGGCGCGGCCTCCAAGGAGAGCGCGACCGCCTGAGGTCGCGCTCCGGCAGACAGTCAGGCGCCTGGGCGAAAGGGAAATTCGGGTGCGGGGCGTTTGCCCTGCATCAGCTCCGCCAGCGCCGCCGCCGAGCCGCAGGACAGGGTCCAGCCCAGTGTGCCGTGGCCGGTGTTGTACCAGAGGTTCTTCCCCCAGCCTTTTCCTATCAGCGGAATGTTGCCCGGCGTGGCCGGACGCAGCCCTGCCCAGAGCTGTGCCTGGCGGGGGTCGATTGCGCCGGGCAATCGGTCATTGACCCAGTCGAGAATGGCGCGGCCCCGTTCCGGCCTGACAGTCGGATCGAAGCCATTGAGTTCTGCCGTGCCTGCGATGCGCAGACGGTCACCGAGGCGGGAGCAGACGATGCGGCGGGACTCGTCGGTCAGGCTGACTTCTGGTGCCAAGTCCGCGTCGATGATGGGCGCGGTGACGGAGTAGCCCTTTATCGGATAGATGGGCAGACGCTGGCCCAATGGCGCCACTGCCGCTGGGCTGAAGCTGCCCAGGCACAGCACATAGGCCTGGGCGGATAGGGTGCCGGTGCGTCCGGCTGAGTCCCGTACCTCGATTCCGCTGATCCGCTCGCCCGCGCGGTCCAGCCGTTCTATCGTCGTGCCGTAATGGAAGCGGACGCCCTTGCTGCGTAGCTGTGCCGCTAGTGCCTGGGTGAAGCGGAAGGCGTCACCGGACTCGTCGTCAGGCGCGTAGATCCCACCTGCCAGGCGATTCCCCAGGCGTTGTAACGCTGGCTCGATGGCGAAGCACTCCTCAGCCCTGCAGACCTTTGCGGCGATCCCCAGATGGTTCAGCTCGGCTGCTCGGCCGGGTGCTTGGCGGAACTCGGCGGTGGAGAAAAAGAGGTGCAGGATGCCACGCTGCAATTGGTCGTAAGTAATACCCGTCTCTGCACGCAGCGCGCGCAGGTGGTTGGCACTCGAGATCGCCAGCGAGGCGATGGCCCGGGTGTTGCGTCGGCTGCGCCATGGCAGGCATTCATGCAGAAAGGAGAGCGCCCACCGCCATTGGGCTGCGCGGGCGCGGGGGCGGAACAGCAGGGGCGCGTCATCGCGGCCCAGCCAGCGCAGCGCGAGCAGCGGCGCCGAGGGATTTGCCCAGGGTTCGGGGTGGCTTACCGAGATCTGTCCGCCATTGGCGAAGCTGGTTTCAAGCCCGGCTTCTGGCTGGCGATCGATGACGCTTACTTCGAAGCCCGCCTTGTGCAGAAACCAGGCGGAGGTGACGCCGGTGACGCCGGCGCCGAGGACCATCACATGCATAGAAAGGGTGTCTTGTCCGCGGAGGGGCTCCGGTAGGAGTACTAGCAGGAAGTAGTAGTTCCGCCGGAAGGGGAATGATAAGCGCTGGACCGGGTTCGAGGGTAATCGCTTAGTAGCAGTCCTGATACCGGCTGTTTCCGAGTGGTGCGCCTGGGCGCAGGAAGCGGGATAATCCCGCCGATCCGCCATTCAACCAACCCCAGGGAGCAGTTTCATGCGTCGAGTCACCCTCACCCAGTTCTTGATCGAGCAGCAGCGGGCCGGCCGTATCACCGCCGACCTTCGTCTGCTGATCGAGGTCGTGGCCCGCGCGGTCAAGGCCATCAGTGTGAATGTTTCCAAGGGTGCGCTGGCCGGCATCCTCGGTGAGGCCGGTACCGACAATGTGCAGGGCGAAGCGCAGAAGAAGCTGGATGTGATCGCCAACGAGATCCTGTTGCAGGCGAACGAGTGGGGCGGCCATCTGGCGGCGATGGCCTCCGAGGAAGTGGAGGAGGTGCACCACATTCCCTTCGATTACCCCAAGGGCGGCTACCTGCTGCTGTTCGATCCGCTCGATGGCTCTTCCAACATCGATGTGAACGTTTCCGTTGGCACCATCTTCTCGGTGCTGCGCCACGACAAGGAAGCCGGCGAGGCTTCCGAGCAGAGCTTCCTGCAGCCCGGTACCAGTCAGGCAGCGGCAGGTTACGCGCTGTATGGCCCGTCTACCCTGTTGGTGCTGACCGTAGGCAGTGGCGTTCATGGTTTCACGCTGGACAGGGAGATGGGCAGCTTCGTCTACACCACGCCTTTCATGACCGTGCCGGAAGAGACGCAGGAATACGCCATCAACGCTTCCAATCAGCGTTTCTGGGAAGCGCCGGTGCAGCGCTATGTGGATGAGCTGCAACGCGGCAAGACCGGCCCGCGCGGCAAGGACTTCAATATGCGCTGGGTGGCGTCCATGGTGGCGGACGTGCATCGCATCCTCACCCGCGGCGGCATCTTCATGTACCCGATGGATGAGAAGTGCCGGGACAAGGGCGGCAAGCTGCGCCTGATGTACGAAGCGAACCCGATGGCAATGCTGATCGAGCAGGCTGGCGGCGCGGCCACCACTGGCCGCGAGCGCATCATGGAACTGCAGCCGCAGCGGCTGCACCAGCGTGTGCCGGTCATCCTGGGCTCGAAGAAGGAAGTCGAGCACGTCACGGCCTACCACCAGGAAGGCTGAAGCGGTTTGCGCCGGCCCGCCTTCCTGCAGGGAGTGCGCATCGGCATCCTGGCGCTGCTGTGCAGCGCGGCAGGTGTGTCGGGGAGGGCGGTGGCCTTCGATGTCGTGCTCGAAGCGCCGGGCGAGTTGCGTCCCCTCCTTGAGCAGCATGTGCGCTTGCTCAAGGAGAAGGAGCAGGCGGTGCCGTCGGCAGGGCCGGATCGCCGGGCATTGATCCGTCGCACCCGGCGGGAAGTGACCGACCTGCTGGCGACCGAAGGCTATTTCTCCCCCGAGATCGACATCGACCAGCAGGACCGCGAGCGCTGGCGTCTGCAGGTGGTGCCGGGTGCGCGCACCGTGGTGCGCGAGGTCACGCTCTCTTTCGAGGGTGAGCTTGCCGATGGTTCCCCTGAGCGCGCCGCTCGCGTTGCCGAATTGCGCAAAGGCTGGCGCCTGCCTGCTGGCCGGCCTTTCCGCCAGGCAGACTGGGATGGCGCCAAGCAGGCGCTGATGGATGAAGTAGGCGCCCGCCGCTACGCCGCTGCGCGGGTGGTGCAGAGCCGGGCCGCGGTGGATGCGGAAGCCGCCCTGGTGGATCTGAACATGACCGTCGACAGCGGTCCGCCATTTTTCCTCGGTCCGCTGGAAGTCAGTGGCCTGCAAGCCTTGCCGGGCGATTTCGTCGCCCGTTTCAGCAGTCTGGAGCTTGGTGACGAATACGACCGCAGCGAGTTGCTGAGCTTGCAGCGCACCTTGCAGAACGCGCCGCAATTCGCTTCGGTCGTCGTCGATGTGGATCGGGATGCGGCGAAGGCTGCGGCGGTGCCGGTGAATGTGCAGGTGGTCGAGGCGCGTTCGCGCCGGTTGGGGTTTGGCGCCGGCTTTTCCAGCAACACCGGCTACCGGGTCGAAACCACCTATCGCGACGTCAATCTCTGGCAGCGGGGCTGGGAGCTTTCGTCCGGCCTGCGCCTGGAGCAGCGGAGGCAGTCGGCCTATGCGGACATCTTCCTGCCGCCGGATCGAGCCCGTCACCGTGACAGCATCGGAGCGCTTGTCGATCGCAGCGATCTGGAAGGCTTGAAGCTGGAGAACCGCGCCGTTGGCGTGGCGCGGACCACGGTGCGGGGCGATATCGAAACCAAGCTGGCCCTGCGGCTGCAGCACGAAATCCTGGAGCCGGACGGCGCGGAGAAAAGCACGCAGAACGCACTGACGCTGAACTGGACCTGGATCCAGCGCGCGGTGGATGACCTGCTCGACCCGCGTGCTGGCAATGTGCTCGAGTTCCAGATCGGCGGTGGCTCCAGTCTCGCGTTGGCCGAGCAGGATTTCGTTCGCCTTTATACCCGCTATGTGCATTACCGCCCGGTGGGCGAGACCGACAGCCTGATCCTGCGGCTGGAGGGCGGAGCCACGCTGGCAAAGACGCGCGAGGGCATTCCGCAGGATTTCCTCTTCCGCGCCGGCGGTGCGCAATCGGTGCGCGGCTATGCCTACCAGAGCCTGGGCGTGTCCGAGGGCGATGCGACGGTTGGCGGGCGCTACCTCGGCATCGCCAGCGCGGAATACGTGCGCTGGTTCCGCCCCGCCTGGGGCGCGGCTTTCTTCGTGGATACCGGCGATGCGGCGGATTCGCGCGAGACTTTCCGCCTTCACACTGGCTACGGTGTGGGAGGGCGCTGGCGCAGTCCGGCGGGGCCGCTGGCGGTGGATCTGGCCTGGGGGCAGCAAGACCGTCGACTACGTCTCCATTTCGGTGTCGCCATCGCTTTCTGACGGTGGGATTGGACTATGCTGGCGGGGCATCGCCGATCTTCGTCGGCGTGCATTTTGGCCGTCCTTTCATGAGTACCGAATCAAATCTCACCGGCCGCGAACTGGAACGACGCGCCCGCGTCATTCTGCCGGGGGGCTGGGCTGTCGAGCAGCAATTGCCGATCGCCACACTGCTGGGCTCCTGTGTAGCTGTTGCCTTCTACGATCCCCATCTGCGCATGGCCGGCATGAACCACTTCATGTTGCCGCATTTCGACCGGGTGGCCGACCGCGCCGAGGAAGACGCCCTGCTGGCGGGCGACTACTCGATGGAGGCGCTGCTCAACGGCATGCTGGCGCGCGGAGCCAAGAAGGCGCGCCTGTTCGCAAAGGCCTTTGGCGGCGGCGCGGTGGTGTCTTCGCTGGACCGTTCCCCCATCGGCGAGCGCAACGTCCAGTTCGCGCGCGAGTGGCTGGCGCGAGAGGGAATTCCGCTGCGGGCTTCGGATTTCCTGGGGCCGTGGTCACGCAAGGTGGTGGTCGATCCGGCCAGCGGTGACGTGTTCTGTAGACGCGGCGCCAGCTCGCTGGCTGTCGCCCGCCGTATCGAAAGCGCCGAGCGTGCTTACGCCGAAGAACTCGCGCAACGCGGGCGCAAGAGCGACATCGAGCTTTTCTGATTTACTGCGATTCAAATCCGAACTCTTGAAATCGCCCAGGTGCGTCCCTATTATTAGCACTCGTTGGCAGTGAGTGCTAACGCACCCCGGGGTGACTCCGGGGACCTTGAGAACATCCCCGCGGGTTTGGCCCGCGCAAGTTGAATCCGTAAGAAGGAGAAAACTCGATGAAGATTCGTCCCTTGCATGATCGCGTGATCGTCAAGCGTCTGGAAGCCGAGCGCAAGACCGCCAGCGGTATCGTGATCCCCGACTCTGCTGGCGAAAAGCCCGATCAGGGCGAAGTGCTGGCCGTCGGTAACGGCAAGATCCTGGACGATGGCAAGGTTCGCCCGATGGCCGTCAAGGCCGGCGACAAGATCCTGTTCGGCAAGTACGCCGGCCAGGCCGTCAAGGTCGATGGCGAAGAACTGCTCGTCATGCGCGAAGAAGACATCATGGGCGTGGTCGAGGCCTGAGCCTCCCTCCCATCCTCATCCGCAAATCGAATTTCAAGGAGTTCTGAAGAATGGCTGCTAAAGAAGTCAAGTTTGGCGATTCCGCCCGCGAGCGCATGGTTGCCGGCATCAACGTGCTGGCCAACGCGGTCAAGGTGACCCTGGGCCCGAAGGGCCGCAACGTGGTGCTGGAGCGCTCCTTCGGCGCCCCCACCGTGACCAAGGACGGTGTGTCCGTGGCCAAGGAAATCGAACTGAAGGACAAGTTCGAGAACATGGGTGCCCAGATGGTCAAGGAAGTCGCTTCCAAG
>Ga0206117_100469_pt1 | contig 41330 bp, 41 predicted proteins | sample 3A5Ametagenome_FD_177997 | JGI IMG/M metagenome (GOLD analysis project Ga0206117, IMG submission 177997) | Enriched microbial communities from leaf-cutter ant dump, University of Wisconsin, Madison, United States - 3A5A | ecosystem: Environmental > Terrestrial > Nest > Insects nest > Nest dump... | reverse complement strand
GGGATCTCAAAAGCTTGGAGCATCTTATCTGCGTTCAAGAGAACGCAGGATGCTCTAGGATCGCGCCATGTCCGGCTTTCCCGTCGCCCTGCTGATGGTCGCCATCGAAATCGCGGCCCTGCTGCCGATGGCGACGTTCCCTGCTCTGCTGCCGCAGTTCGTCACCGTCTGGGGACTGACGAACACCGAGGCCGGCATGATCAACGGCGTGTTTTATATCGGCTACATGCTGGCGGTGCCGTTCCTGATGGCCTGGACCGACCGGATCGATGCCCGCCGCATCCTGATTGCCGGGCTTGGCCTGTCGGCCCTGGGCAATCTGGGGTTTGCCGCCTTTGCCGACGGCACGGTCTCGGCCATGGCCTGGCGGGTGGTGGCGGGCGTCGGGCTGGCCGGGGTATACATGCCCGGCCTGCGGGTGATGACCGACCGGCTGGGCCAGATCGACCAGAGCCGGGCGGTCACCTTCTACACCGCCAATTATTCCGTCGGCATCGGCCTGTCCTATCTGCTGGCGGGGTTGGCCGAGGCTGCCTGGGGCTGGCGCTGGGCGGCCGCCATCGCCGGGCTGGGACCGCTGGTCGCGGTGGCGCCGGCGGTGCTGTCGCTGCGGCCCCATGCCCCGCCGCCGCTGAGCGGGCCGCGCCGGCTGCTCGATTTCCGGCCGGTGTTCGCCAACCCGGTCATCCTGGCCTTCGTGCTGGCCTATGGCGCGCATGGCTTCGAACTGACGGCGATGCGGGGCTGGGTCACCGCCTTCCTGGAAACCTGCCTGGCGCTGCTGGGCCAGTCGGCCACCTATCTGACGCCGACCATCGTCGCCGCCCTGGTCACGGTGATCGGCCTGCCCGCCTCGCTCCTGGGCAACGAACTGGCCCTGCGCATCGGCCGCCGGCGCGCGCTGACGGGCATGATGATCGTATCGGGCGTCTTCGGGCTGGGGCTCGGGCTGCTGGCCGGGCTGCCCTATGGCGTGGTGGTGGCGGCGACCCTGGTCTATGCGGTGCTGGTCGCCTGCGATTCGGGGGCGCTGACCGCGGGTGTCGTCGCCGCCTCGACGCCGGAAAACCGCGGGGCGGTGCTGGCGGTCTATTCGACGGTCGGTTTCGGCACCTCGTTCCTGGGCCCGTTTGCGGTGGGCGTGACGCTCGATGCCGCCGGCGGCGCCATGGCGCCGGGCGCCTGGGGCTTCGCCTATGCCGTCATGGCGCTGGGCGTGCTGGCCGGGCCGCTGGCGCTGTGGTGGCTGGCCGGGCGGCGGGCGGCTTAGCCGCTCAGGCCTTGGCCCGGGGATGGGCGGCGTTGTAGATCGCCATCAGCCTGGCGGTATCGACCGCGGTATAGCGCTGGGTCGTGGTCAGCGACGCATGGCCCAGCAGGTCCTGGATCGCCCTGAGATCGCCGCCGGCCCCCAGCAGGTGGGTGGCAAAGCTGTGGCGCAGCGCATGCGGTGTCGCCTCGGGCCCCAGCCCCAGGGCCGCGCGCAGATGGCGCATCTGCTTCTCGACGATGGCGGGGTCCAGCCGGCCGCCGCGGGCGCCGCGGAACAGCGGGTCGTCGGGGCCGATCGGATAGGGGCATAGCCGCAGATACTCGGCCACCGCCTGGTTGACCTGGGGCAGGATCGGCACCAGGCGCTGCTTGGATCCCTTGCCGGTAACGACCAGCGTCGGGCCGGTAGGCGCGTCGCGGCCGTTCAGCCCCAGCGCCTCGCCCAGGCGCAGGCCGCAGCCGTACAGCAGCGACATCACCGCCACGTCGCGGGCCGCGATCCACGGTTCCTCGGACAGGGCCTCGACCGTCTCGACCACGCCCAGCGCCTGCCCCGGGCTGAGCGGGCGGGGTACCGCCTGTTTCAGCCTGGGCGTGCGCACCGCCTTGACCGCGGCATTGGCCACCAGCCCCTCGCGTTCCAGCCGGCGGAAGAAACCGCGCACGGTCGACAGGCCGCGGGCGACCGTGGCGGGTTCCAGCCCCGCCTGGCGGCGGCGGGCCAGCCAGCCGCGCATGTCGGCCTGGCGCAGGCCCTGCAGGTCGGCCAGGGTCGGCGGGCCGCCCAGATGCGGCCCCAGAAAGGCGAAGAATCCGGTCAGGTCCTGGACATAGGCGCGCAGGGTATGGGCGCTCATCCGCCGTTCGGCGGCCAGATGTGCAAACCAGGCCCGTATCGCCGCCCGGACGTCGTCGTCGGCGACGATGTCCCGGTCCAGCGCCTGGCTCAGCTCGGCGGCAGATCGAGCCACTGGCGGATCAGCCGGGCCAGCGCCTTGGCAAAGAACGTCAGCAGTTCGGTGCCCTGGCCGGCGTGGAACTTGCCCGATTCGCGCGCGCCCAGCGCCAGCAGCCCGATCGGGGCGGCCGCCGAGAATTCCAGGCGGACCAGCGCATCCGACTGGACCAGCCCGGCGGCCGGGCCGTACAGCACGTCGGTATGGGTCGCCTGTTCGCGCAGCTGGACGGCGCGGCCGGCGCCGATCATGCGGTCGACCGCGCCGTGCTGCAGGGCGAACACCCCTTGCGTCGAGACCTTGGGCAGGCTGCCCTCGGCCGCCTCGACGCATAGCGAGATGGCGTCGACGCCCAGCAGTTCGGCGCAATCCTGGGTCGCGATATGGATCAGATGCTCGAACGTCGTGGCGTCCAGCATCAGCAGCACGGCCTCGTGCACGCGGCCGGTGATGGTCATGTTCTCGCGCGTGGCCTGGATCAGCGCCTCACGCGTCGAGGTCAGCTGGGCGACGTCGCGCCGCAACCGTTCCAGCATGAATGCCTGCAGGTCCAGCGCGCCGTTGCCCTGATGGGGCGACGGCGGGGCCAGGACCTGGGCCAGATCGGGATGCTGGACCAGGAAATCCGGGTTTTCGCGCAGCCAGGCCGCGACCGCGGTCGCATCGAGGCGGTCGGGCACCGCCGTGGCCGTCTCGATGCGAACGGTCATGGTGTCAGGCCCCGGTGATCGACTGGCCGGTCTTCTGCCAGTCGGCCAGGAAGGCGGCCAGGCCCTTGTCGGTCAGCGGATGCTTGACCAGGGCCTTCAGCACGTTGGCCGGCACGGTGCAGACGTCGGCGCCCAGCTTGGCGGCCTCGACGATATGCATCGGATGGCGGATCGAGGCGACCAGCACCTCGGTCGTGATCGCATTGTAGTTCGCATAGATCTCGACGATGTCGGCGATCAGCTGCATGCCGTCCTGGCCGATGTCGTCCAGCCGGCCGACGAAGGGCGAGATGAAGGTCGCGCCGGCCTTGGCCGCCAGGATCGCCTGGGTCGGCGAGAAGCACAGCGTAACGTTGACCATGGTGCCTTCGTCGGTCAGCGTGCGGCAGGTCTTCAGCCCGTCCAGCGTCAGCGGCACCTTGACCGCGACGTTCTCGGCGATATCGCGCAGGCGGCGGCCTTCGGCCAGCATGCCCTCGTAATCGGTCGCGGTGACCTCGGCCGAGACCGGGCCCGAGGTCAGGGCGCAGATTTCCTTGACGATGGTGATGAAGTCGCGCCCGGCCTTGGCGATCAGCGACGGGTTGGTGGTCACGCCGTCGATCAGGCCGGCTTCCGCCAGCTCGCGGATTTCGGCGACGTCGGCGGTATCGACGAAGAACTTCATAGTCGGACAGGCTCCGAAATAGGGCGGCGCGGGGGATTTTGCCGCCGTCCGCCGCCAGGTTGGTCAAACGCTTAGTCCAGGGCCGGCTTGCCGCCCGGCGCGGGCGGGACGTATGGTGCGCCCCGCGATGTCGTTCCTTCCTAGCATCAACCTCGACCAGGGGCCAGAGCGAGTCTCGGTGCTGCTGCCGCTGCCGCTGGCGGGGTGCTACACCTATGCCCGGCCGCCCCATCTCGACCTCGGCCCCGGCGACATCGTCGCGGTGCCGTTGGGCGGGCGGTTGATCGTCGGGGTGGTGTGGGACGACCCGCCCGACATGGATGTCGCGGTCAAGCGGCTGAAACCGGTGGCCGACAAGTTCGACGTGCCCCCGATGCTGGCCGATCTGCGCCGGTTCGTCGACTGGCTGGCGGCCTATACGCTGAACCCGCCGGGCGCCGTGCTGCGCATGTGCCTGTCGTCATACGCCGCCCTGGAACCGACGCGGGGCCAGCAGCGCACCGGTTATGTCCTGGGCGGCCCGCCGCCGGAAAAGCTGACCGATGCCCGCCGCCGGGTCATCCACCTGCTGGCCGACGGGCCGGCCCGCACGCTGCAGGAACTGTGCATGGAGGCCGGCTGCGGCGCCGGGGTGGTCAAGGGCCTGGTTGCCGCCGGTACGCTGCAGGCCGTCGTCCTGCCGCCGCCGGTCCCGTTCGAGGAACCGGACGCGCACCGCCCGGGCCCCGACCTGTCGCCCGACCAGGCCGAGGCCGCCGCCCATCTGGTCGGCCATGTGATGCGTCACGAATTCTCGGTCGCGCTGCTGCACGGCGTCACCGGGGCGGGCAAGACGGAAGTCTATTTCGAGGCGGTGGCCGCCGCCCTGCGCGACGGCCGCCAGGTCCTGGTGCTGCTGCCCGAAATCGCGCTGACCGCGCAATGGCTGGACCGCTTCGAGGGGCGCTTCGGCGTGCGCCCGGCCGAATGGCATTCCGACCTGACCGGCCGGCGGCGGCGGGAAATCTGGCGGGCGATATCCCAGGGCCAGGCCCGGGTCGTGGTCGGCGCGCGCTCGGCCCTGTTCCTGCCCTATCGCACGCTGGGGCTGATCATCGTCGACGAGGAACACGACGCGTCCTTCAAGCAGGAGGACGGCGTGATCTATCACGCCCGCGACATGGCGGTGGTGCGGGCCAAGATGGGCGACCTGCCGGTCGTGCTGTCCTCGGCCACGCCCAGCCTGGAAACCCTGTGGAACTGCGACCAGGGCCGCTATGAACGCTATCCCCTGACCCGGCGCCACGCCGATGCCGTGCTGCCCGAGATCGCCGCCATCGACCTGCGCCGCGAGCCCCCGCCCAACCGCCAGCGATTCCTGAGCCCCCCGCTGATCGACGCGGTCAGGCAGGCGCTGGAACGCGGCGAACAGGCGATGTTGTTCCTCAACCGCCGCGGTTATGCCCCGCTGACCCTGTGCGGGGCCTGCGGCCACCGCCTGCAATGCCCGCATTGCACCGCCTGGCTGGTCGAACACCGATACCTCAACCGGCTGATGTGCCATCACTGCGGTTTCCAGGCGGCGGTGCCCGACCATTGCCCGCATTGCCAGGCCGAGGCGCGCTTCAAACCCTGCGGCCCGGGTGTCGAGCGGGTGATGGAAGAAGCCGCCGAACATTTCCCCGACGCGCGCATCGCCCTGATGGCGTCGGACACCCTGACCAGCCCCCGGGCCGCTTCCGACATGGTCCAGGCGATCGGGCGGGCCGAATTCGATCTGGTGGTCGGCACCCAGATCGTGGCCAAGGGCCACCATTTTCCGCTGCTGACCGTGGTCGGCGTGATCGATGCCGATCTGGGCCTCGCCGGCGGCGACCTGCGGGCCGCTGAACGCACCCATCAGCTGCTGACCCAGGTGGCTGGTCGGGCGGGGCGGGCCCAGCGGCCGGGCAAGGTATTGCTGCAGACCTACACGCCCGAACATCCGGTCATGCAGGCGCTGATCGCGGGCGATGCCGACCGCTTCATCGCCGCCGAGATGGCGGCCCGCCGCGATGCCCGCGCGCCGCCTTACGGCCGTTATGCCGCGCTGATCCTGTCGGGTCCGGACGAACGCGAGGTGGCCGAGGCCGCGCGCCATATCGCGCGGCTGGCGCCGCGCCGCCCCGACATGGCGGTGCTGGGGCCGGCGCCGGCGCCGCTCAGCCTGCTGCGCGGGCGCTACCGCTATCGGTTCCTGATCAAGGCGGGGCGGGATCTCGCCCTGCAGGCGGTGCTGCGCGACTGGCTGGCGCCGATCAAGCTCGGTTCGACGCTGCGGCTGGCCGTCGACATCGACCCGCAAAGCTTCATGTAGCGGCGCTTTTTTCGTCCCTTTCTTGTCACGCCCCGACATCGGGTTCGCGCGTTATCGTCATGTCGTGTTCACAGGAGGACACCATGTTGCAGCGCATCCGTACCCGCCTCACCTTCTCAGCCGGTTTGCTCGCCGCGGCAGTCGCGCTGGCGGCGGGTCCGGCCCTCGCCCACGACCATCGTCACGGCCCCGGTCATCACAAGCATTACGCCAAGCGTGGCGGCTACTATTACGCCCCGCCGCCGGTGGTGGTCTACCAGCCGCCGCCCCGACCGGTCTATGTGGCCCCGCCGCCCCCGCCGCCGGTCTATTACGCGCCGCCGCCGGTGGTCTATTCGCCGCCGCCCTCGCTCAACGTGGTGATCCCCCTGCGCTTCTGATCACGCCCCCATCCCCTCTCCAGTATGACCCTGTTCCGGCCGGTTCCGCCGGGACCCCTGGGGCGATGTCCGCGATCGCGGCGTCGCCCTGATTTTTTGTTTCCGCCAATAGTATTGTGACACTCGTACACCGCTTATAGACTGACGCATCTGCAGAAGCGGGGGATGCGCATGGGCAAGACCGTGCTGGTGACGGGCGGTGCCGGATTCATCGGATCCAATTTCTGCCATTACATCTACGATCGCCATCCGGACTGGCGTATCGACGTGCTGGATGCGCTGACCTATGCCGGCAACCCGATGAACCTGCCCGGTGATCCGACCGGGCATGGCGACCGCATCCGGCTTTGGGTTGGCAACGTCACCAACGCAACCCTGGTCGAAAGCCTGGTCGCCAAGGCCGACATCGTCGTGCATTTCGCCGCCGAGACCCACGTCACCCGGTCGATCTTCGACAATCTCAGCTTTTTCGAGACCGACGTGATCGGCACCCACGTCGTCGCCAATGCCGTGCTGAAGGCGCATGACCGGGTCGAGCGCTTCATCCACGTGTCGACATCAGAGGTCTACGGCACGTCGCGCAGCCACCTGATGGACGAAGACCACGCGCTGATGCCGATGTCGCCTTATGCCAGCGCCAAATGCGGTGCCGACCGGCTGGTCTATTCCTACTGGGAAACCTATCGCATTCCTGCCGTGATCGTCCGGCCGTTCAACAACTACGGGCCGCGCCAGCATCTGGAAAAGGTGATACCCCGCTTCATTTCCTCGGCGTTGCTGGAAGAACCCTTCACCGTCCATGGCGTCGGGGCGGCCGAACGCGACTTCATCCATGTCGAGGATACCTGCCGTGCTATCGACCTCTTGTTGCAGGCGCCGCGCGACGCGGTGCTGGGCGAGGTGTTCAACGTTGCCTCCGGTCAGGCCCGTTCGGTTCTCTCGATCGCCGAGGCCATCGCCGACATGAGCGGCCGGCCGCGCAGCGACATCACCCTGGTCGGCGAACGGCCCGGCCAGGTGCTGCGCCATGCCGGCGCGGCCGCGCGGATCGAACGGCTATGCGGCTGGAAACCCGTGATCGCCTGGGAAGACGGCCTGCGCCGGACCTATGACTGGTATCGCGACCACCGCGACCATTGGCGCGCCCAGCTCTGGCTGCGCCAGATTCCTGTCCGCTCGCTGTCGGGCAAGGTCGAGCTGCACTGAGGGATCATCCCGCATCCACGATCTCGGCGACCGCGGCGACCACTTCGTCGACCGCCTCCAGGTTCATCCCCGGATAGAAGGGCAGCGACAGGGTGGCATGGCCCAGTCGCTCGGCGATCGGAAAATCGCCCTGGGCGTAACCGTAGGTATCGACGAAATAGCGCATCAGGTGGATCGGGTTGTAATTGACCACCGCACCGATGCCGCGCCGGTTCAGCCCGGCTATGACGGCATCGCGCCCAGGTCGGCCGAACACCCAGATCGGCAGGACGTGATAGGCATGGATGCCGCCGGGCCGCTCGGCAGGGATGGCGATGCCGGGCAGGCCTGCCAGTCCCTGGCGATAGCGTCGCGCCAGTTCCTGCCGCTGGGCAAGTTTGGCCTCCAGCCGCGCGAATTGGGGCAGCAGCAGCGCCGCTTCGATATTGCTGAGATTGTATTTCCAGCCCATCTGGATCATGTCCCAATGGGCATAACCTTCCGTGGCGCGCTCGGCCGCCGACCGTGTCATGCCGTGCAGGCGCCACAGCCGCAGCTTCTCGTACAACGCGGTGTCGTCGGTCACCAGCGCGCCGCCCTCGCCGCAGGTCATGTTCTTGGTCGCATAGAAGCTGAACGACGCGGTGACGCCGATGGCGCCCGGCCCCAGGCCGTCGCGCCGGCCCTCGACGCAATGGGCGGCGTCTTCCAGCACGGCCAGGCCATGGCGTTCGGCAATCGCACCGATCGCCTGCATGTCGCACATCTGGCCGTACAGATGCACCGGCATGATCGCCCGGGTGCGGGGGGTGATGGCCGCCTCGATGAGGGCGGCGTCGATGTTGCCGGTATCGGGTTCGACGTCGACAAATACCGGCGTCGCGCCTGCCTCGATGATCGCGGTGGCGGTCGCCACGAAACTCATCGGCGTGGTGATGACCTCGTCGCCGGCCCCGATGCCCAAGGCCAGCAGCGACAGGTGCAATGCGCCGGTGCAGCTGGTCACCGCCAGGGCATGGCGCCGGCCCAAGAGCTCGGCGAAGCGCCGCTCGAATTCGGCGACGGTCTCGCCAGTCGTCAGGATCTCGCCGGCCAGCACCTTGGCGACTTCATCCAACTCGGCCTGGCCGAGGTCGTGGCGATAGAACGGGATGCGAAAGCTGGTCATGGCTGTCCGAGGGTTGCGAAGGGATGATCGGCCAGGCGCCATCCGGGTGGCCAGGCGTTCGCGATCAGGTCGATTGCCGCCAGGTGCGAGACGAACGGGCCGAAGCGCTGGGGGTGGACGGGATGGACAAAATCCTGGAACTCGACCGCGATGCCCGCGGCGGCGAAGCGCGGGACATCGAGATAATCGCGCGCCGCCGCACCGCTCAGATAGCGGTTAGCGCCGAAATGCCGGCACAGCGCCAGCAGACGGTCGTTACGGTCGCCGCCGATGCCCAGTGCGGAGGCGCGCGGGGTCGGGGTGGTGATGCCGAGCCAGCCGGCGATCAGGTCGATCACCGCCAGGTCCAGATCGACCAGCCGGTTCCAGCCCTGCAGCAGCAGGGCGGACAGTTCGGGCAGATAGGCATCACCGTAGGCGGTGCGGGCCAGCAGCTGGTTCAACGTCGCGACGTGCCTGCGTGGCCAAGGCTGGCTATTGTCGATGCGGATTTCGTCGATGCGCCGGACCAGCCCGTCATGGCGCACAGGCACAGTCAGCCATACCGGTCCTTGCGGCCCTTTCAGGCGGTTGCGGTTGCGCCAGCCGTTCTTGTCGAACTGCACGTCGTCATAGTGGACGAAGACGTCGGCGCGCATCATCTGGTCGAAATAGCCGGCCCAGGGCAGATACCCCGGCTGCAGGACGGCCAGGGTGGTCACGGGCCCGCGTGCCACTCGTCACGCAGCAGGCCCAGCACCAGCACGTCGTGATGGCGGCCCGCGGCATAGGCATGCCGGCGCAGGCAGCCCTCGTGCCGGAAGCCGGCCCTATCGTAAAGCGCGATGGCGCGGGCGTTGAACGCCACGACCTCAAGCCAGATGCGGTCGAGATTCAGGGTCAGGAAGCCGTATCCCAGCATCAGGTCCAGCGTTTCCCGGCCCAGCCCGCCGCCACGCGCCGACGCCTCGCCGATGGCGATCCCGAAGCGGGCGGTGCGGGCGCGCCAGTCGATCTCGTCCAGCAGGGTGAAGCCGATCAGCGCGCCGTCGTCGCGGCGGGTCACGGCAAAGGTCGCGCCGCGGCCGTCGCCGCGCTGGGCGCGGGCCAGCCAGGCCTCCTCCATCGGGGGCGACACGGGAAAGGGATAGCCGCGCTGGGCATCGCGCAGCGCCGGGTCGTTGTGCCAGCCCCGGATGGCTTCGACATCCGCGGCCTCGACCGCGCGCAGGCGAAGGCGCGGGCCTTCCAGCGGTATGACGGCCGGCTCGGTTCGATCGGTCATGCAGCCTCCGGTTCGACGGTATGCTGCCACCAGTGCAGATACATCGCCAGATTCCAGATCCGGTTGCCGGCGTCGATCCGGCCACTGAAATGGGCGTCGGCCAAGGCCTTGACCGCCACCGGATCCAGCCAGGGCTGGCGCGCCAGGGCCGGGCCGGCGAAGGCCCGGGCCACGAAATCGGACAGCAGGTCGCGCATCCACCGGTTGATCGGCATCAGGAAACCTTCCTTGGGTCGGTCGACCAGATCGGCCGGCAGCAGGTCCGCCACCGCCTGCTTGAACAGATGCTTGACCCGGCCGTCGCCGCCGATCTTCAGCCGGCCGGGTATTCGGGCGGCGAATTCGACGATGCGATGGTCCAGCAGCGGCGGGCGCACCTCCAGGCCGTGGGCCATCGACAGCCGGTCGACGAAGGCCAGCACCTGGTCGGGCAGCAGGGTTTCCTGGTCGACCGCCAGCGCCCGGTTCAGCGGATCCGGTGTCCCGCTGTCGCGATACAGGGCCCGGATCAGCCCGGCACTGGGATGCGCATCGGTCGCGGCGCGCATCATGGGGGTGTACAGCGTGCGCTTGGCCGTGTCGTCGGCCAGATATTGGGCCATGCGCCGGGATGCCTCGTCGCCCCGGGCGCAGATTGTCTGCAGCGCCGCGTCGGTGAATTCGGTCGATACCGCGCGCCGTCCCCCGGCGGCCATCGCCAGCGGCTGGGCCAGACGATGCGGCAGGTAGCTTGCGAACAATTCGTCGGCGCCGTCGCCCGACAGCGCCACCTTGGCGTGGCGCACGATGGCGCCGGCCAGGAAATAGGTCGAGATCACGCCCGAGAAGGGTTCGTCGAAGGCGTCCAGCACGCCCCGCATCGCAGCCGGCACGTCGCCGGCAGCGACGTGATGCTCGATATGGTCGGTGCCGTAGAGCCGCGCGACGTCGCGGGCATGGGCGCGGTCGGCATCCTTGCCGCTGATGCCGGCGTCATAGACCAGGGTGAAGGTTTTCAGCCGCCCGCTGGCCCGGCGGGCGGCCAGGGCGGCGACCGCGGACGAATCGACCCCGCCCGACAGGAAGGCCGCCACCGGCACGTCGGCCTGCATTTGCAGCGTGACGCTGTCTTCGATCAGTGCGCGCAACTCGACCGCGGCCTCGTGTTCGTCACGGCCCTCGTCCTCGGCAAAGATCGGTTTCCAGTAACGGCCGACCGTCAGGTCCCCTCGCTCGAACACTACGCGCTCGCCGGGACGCAATTGGCGGATCGCGGCAAAGGCCGACAGAGGCGCCGGTACGTTCTTGAAGGTGAAGTAGTGGTGCAGGGCAATCGGATCGACGTCCCGACCGATGGCCGGGTGGGCCAGCAGCGCCTTGGGCTCCGATCCGAAGACCAGTCGTCCGCCGGCGCAGGCATAATACAGCGGCTTGATGCCGACGCGATCCCGCGCCAGCACCAGTCGCCCGCGCCGGTCATCCCACAGGGCGATGGCGAACATCCCGTTCAGCGCATCGACGAAATCGTCGCCCATCTCCTCGTACAGATGGCAGATCACGTCGCCGTCGGCATGGTGGCTGCGCAGGGCGTGGCCGCGTTCCACCAGGCCCGTGCGCAAGGCGCGGTGGTTGTAGATCTCGCCGTTGAAAACGGCGACGATGTCGCCGGCCTCGTTGGCATAGGGCTGCCGGCCGTCGGCCAGGTCGACGATCGCCAGCCGCCGCATGCCCAGATGTACCGGACCCTGGTCCCAGCGGCCTTCGTCGTCGGGGCCGCGATGGCGCAACGCGGCCAGCATCGGGCCCAGCGCGGCACCGTCGGTGCGCGCGTCGACGTAACCGGCGATGCCGCACATCGGCCCGCCGTCTCAGGCGTTGTCGAGGGTCGTCAGGAAACCGGAAATGCGGGCCGCCAGGGCTGCGTCGGCATCGCGCAGGCGGCCACGCGCCTCGACCAGCAGGGCTGCGGCATCGTCCAGCAGCATGCGCCGGTCCTGGGCCAGGGCCACGGCGTCGTTACGCTCGGCCCGCGCCTGGTTGACGATATTGCGCATGTTGTCGAGCGCCAGCGTCTCCGACCGCTTGCGCGGTCGGGCGATATCGTCGTCGCCGGTATCCTGGGTCATTGGCGGGCCTCTTCAGGGCGGAATGATGCCGTCGGGCGGTGCCACGGCGGCGACGATCGCTTCGACCAGCGCCGCGCGTTCGGCCGGGCCGGCGCCCGCCCGCGCGCCCAGCGCGTGTATGTAGATGGAAACGGGCATGGCCGCCAGTGTCTGCCATGATGCCAGTTCGGGCAGATCGGCAAAGGTAAGCGTCACGCCGTCCTCACCGGCACCGACCGCGATCAGCCGGAAATGCGGGTCCCAGGCCTCGCCCCCCTTGGCGACGACGGCATAAACCACCGCCTCCTGGTTGCCGCGCACCACGAACGTCGCGGGATCGAAAGGGCCGGTGAACAGCCGGCCGGCGATCTTCAGCGCCATCGCGGCCTAGCGATTTACTGTCTGGGCCTGAAAGTCGTCATGCTCGCCCAGCCTGGCCGGTCCCGGCTGGGACGGCACCGTGCTGCGGGCCACGCGCGTCGCCTCGGCACCGCGCACGACTTTCCAGTAGTTGTGGGTCCAGGACCGGTACTTCCAGTCCGGACAGCCGGCGCACAGCGAAATTTCCTTGCCGCGATTGGCCAGGTGGCGTTCGCGGTAGAAGCGGAAACCGGGGCCGTGCCAGATGTCGGCAATCGATTCCTGCCAGACGTTGCCCATGCTGGTATTGGCCGATATGTCGTAACCGCAGACCATCACATTGCCCCGGCTGTCGATGTTCAGCCGCTCGAAGATGAAGGGACAGGGGGTTTCGTCGGTCTCCAGATAGGGCGTCGGATCGGCCGAGCTTGAGGCATCCAGTTCGGTCGAATTGCCCCAGGTCAGGAATTTGCGCTTGATGAAGTAGTCGACGCCGATCTCTTCCATCCAGAAGCGTTCGACCGCATCGACGTCGACGCCCTTCTGATTGACGCCCGACGCGACGATGCGCGACGTCGAGCCCATCTCGCGCCGCAGGGCCAGCATGCACCGCACGGTCGCGACCAGCATGTCCCAGTCCAGCCCCTTGCGCACGACCTCGTAGGTTTCGGGATCGCTGGCATCGACCGAGAATTCGATCATGTCCACATTGGCGGCCAGCAAGGCGCGGGTCTTGGCTTCGTCGAAGCAGGACCCGTTGGTGATCAGGCCGATCTTGGCGCCGACCGCCTTGGCATGGACCAGCAGTTCGACCGCCTGCGGGTGCAACATGGGCTCGCCGCCGCCCGAGATGCGCAGGTAGGCGCCATGCGGCCCGGATTCGTCTGCGATCTTGCGGAACAGCGCGGGCGGCATGAACGGCGCGTCGCGATATTCCTTGCGGATGTTGGAATTGGTGTACGGGCAGTGCGGGCACAGCGCATTGCAGGGATAGACGAACGACAGCACCAGCATCATCGGGAAGACCGATGCTTCCGGCCGCAACCCGTAGACGGGCGCCGCGGCGTTCATGCCGGCTCTTCCTGCTTGTCGTAGTACCAGAACGGCCGCGTACCCTCGACCTGCTCCTGCTCATAGGACGCGCCGGCCACCTGCCAGTCGCCGCAGCCCTTGCAGATATTGGGCACGTCGCGCCAGCGGTGCTCGCGATGGGGCTTGCGCACCTTCTCGCCCAGGATCGCCCACAGTTCGGCAATGCTCTGCTCGTTGGCGTTCCCCGCCGTGAACATGCCTTCGTAGTCGACCGCGCAGGTCACGACACGGCCGTCCTGGTGGATCGCCATGGTGTTGTTGGCCCAGGGGCAGGCGATGCGGAAGCCCGCCGCGTGGCGGATGGTCTCGCTGCGCACGGTGCCGGTGCGGGTCCATTCCAGCATCGGGCGCACCTTGACCTCGGCCCCGCGGGCCTGCCAGTGGCGGCGGTAGTCGTCGACCTCGTGGCGGTTGTCGGCCATGACCGAGAACTGCGCCGTTATGGCCGGGTAGGTCTGGCCGCGCTCCAGCCGCTTTCGGCACAGTTCCTCGACCGCCGGATAGACCACGTCCCACTTGGCCTTGGCCCGGATCTTCTCGAAGGTTTCGGGGCTGAAGCCGTCAAGGCTCAGGATGAAGCGGCGCAGCGGCGAGGCCAGGATGCGGTCGATCATCCCCGGCCGGTCGAGCAGCGTGCCATTCGAATTGAGCACCAGGTTGGTACAGCCGACCGACGCGGCATAATCCAGCCGGTCCCACAATTCGTCGCCCAGGATCAGCGCCTCGCCGTAGAAGGTCGGCCATAACTCGCAGTCCGGGCGCTCGCGCCCGACTTCCTCGACGATCTTGTTCCACAACGCCCGGCTCATATGCTGCTGCGGCCGGATCATCTCGCGATGCGAGCAGTGGATGCATTTGATATTGCAATAGGACGTATTTTCAACCACCAATTGCGGCGGGAACACATGGTCGACCAAACCGGCTTCGATGGCGCGTAATTGATCGACGCGTTCCGGGCGGTCCAGATGCGGCACCAGCTCGGCAAAAGCCTGGGCGCGGGTCATATCGGATGGGGCCATGACGGTTCTCCGTCGAGGGTGAGTTTCTGCCTTCTGTATAGCAAGTTTTCCCGAATAAAAAAATCCTCGCTGAGTGTGCGTGACAAACGGTTAAATCCGGCCGGGCTTCGACGGCCGGCTGCCTGCGCGAGGATCTGGATCGGGATGCTTGATATCGAACGAACCCTGCTGCACGAATCCCGCAAGTTCTATGTCGACGGCGACATCAGGGGATTGATCAACGTCGCCGAAATCCATCGCGGCATGACCGACGATTTTGCCTTCTACAACAACCTGCTTTGGCGTCTGTTCGGGGCGATCTGGAACCTGCCTGATGGCGCGCCCGGGGTGGCGCAGGTGATGGAAATTCTCGCCGAGTCCTATCACGACTTCATCTTCAGGCTGCGATCGGCGATCTTTGATCAAATCGATGTCGGGGCGATCCGGTCGCGCATTCCCTATCGCAAGGCACCGCGGCGCCCGGCATTCCTGATCAATACCTTCCAGCCGACGACCAGCTCCAGCAGTGATGCCCTGCTGACCTATTCCCGGCATCTGGTCGCTGCGGCGGACCATGATCCTTGCCTGGTCAACGTCCATTACCACCCCAGGACGACGAGCGCGCCGCGGCTTTTCACCAATCTCGATTTCCTGCCGATCATGGTCGAGCCGGGCTGGCACATGCACGGCTTGCCCGGCCAGACCCGGATTCCGGTCTACGTGACCGGGCGAGGGCCAGGTCTCAGCGGCGAAAAGATTGTCGAAATCCTGCGCGTTCTGGTCGAGCGCCAGGCCGATGTCGTGGTCGGCCATGGCACGTTCAACATCATTGCCGATCTCGTCGCGCCGCTGTGGCCGGCGGTCTGCCTGGAATCGACCCGCAGCGAGGCGGTGTCCTTCGCCCACGTCTTCCTGTCGCTGGGCGACAAGGTGACCTATTTCCGGCGCAACCGCGCCGATCTCTATCCGGCCGAGCGGGCGGTGCTCCGGCTGTCGGCCGCATTTCCGATCGAGGCCCGGCGCCACGTCTATGATCGTGCCGGTTTGGGTTTTGCCGCGGACGATTATGTCGTCGCCCTGGTCGGCTATCGCCTGAACACGGAAATCGACCAGGACTTCGTCGATTTCATGATCCGGGCGTTCGCCGCCGCACCGCGGCTGCGCTTCGTGCTGGCCGGGGTTCACGAGGTGGCGTTCCTGGACCGGTTGCCCGCCGACCTGGCCGCGCGCTGCACCGCGCGCGGGATCGATCCCGACATCCGCGACCTGCTCGCGCTGTGCGACTGTTACGTCAATACCCCCCGGCTGGGCGGCGGTGGCAGTGCCCTGGTCGCCCTGGCCGAAGCCAAGCCCGTGCTGAGCCTGCCTGGCGGCGATGTCGGCGGTATCCTGGGACCGGAAAATTGCCTGTCCGATCTGGCCGCGATGGCCGCGCGCCTCGTCGAACTGGCGACCGATCCCGCCGCGCAGGCGTCGGCCGAGGCCAAGGCCGCCACGATCTACGCCCAGTACGATTTCGCCGACAACATTGCCCTGGTCGAACAGGCCTTCCGCGCCGCACGCCGCATATTCGACGAGACCGACGCGCTGCGCTGAGCCCGTGCCCGATCCCCTGCGAGGACTGCTGCTTGTCCGATATCGAACAAAGAATATTCGACGAATCCCTGCGGTTCTTTCGCCATGACGATATCGGCGCGCTGATCAACATCGCCGAGATCCACAGCGGCACCGTCGACGATTTTCCGTTCTACAACAATCTGTTATGGCGTCTATACGGGACGATCTGGAACGATTCGGGTCGCCATGCCAAGGGCGTTGCCCAGATCATGGACATCATGGCGGCGTCCTATCACCGCTTCATCTTCCGCGTGCATGATTTCATGCGCGGGCAATTCGACCTGAATGCGATCCGCCCGCATATCCGCTATCGCAAATCGCCGTCGCGTCCGGCTTTCCTGCTGAATTCCTATCGCCCCACGGGAAGTTCGGGCTCGGACGTGCTGGCGGCGTATTCGCGACACCTGGCCAGGGATCATGGCCACGACCCGTGCCTGATCGGGGTTCAGGCGTATCCCGCGGCAGACCGGGCCCCGCTGTTCTGCGCCAGCATCGCCCTGCCGGGCCTGATGGTCGCGCCGGGATGGCAGACGCATATCGCCGATGGCGAGATGCCGGTGCCGGTCTATGCCACCACGGCCGGCGCGGGGCTCAGCGTCGACAAGATCGTCGAAATGATTCGCGTGCTGGTTGAACGGCAGATCGACGTCGTTGCGGGACACGGCGGTTTCAACGTCATCGCCGACGTCCTTGCCCTGCTCTGGCCGACGGTCTGCCTGGAATCGATCCGGGACGAAGCCGTGTCCGTCGCCCATGCCTTCCTGTCCCTGGGCGGCGAGGTCACCTATTTCCGTCGCAACCACGCCGACCTCTACCCCGTGCCGCGCGGGCTGTTCAGATTGTCGGCGGCCTTCCCGGTGCCGCCGCGACGCGGCCTTTATACCCGTGCCGCCCTCGGCCTGGACGAGGAAGACTTCCTGGCGGCAATGATCGGCTATCGGCTGAACGACGAGATCGACGATGCCTTCGCCGATTTCATGGTCGATGCGCTGCGGGCGCTGCCGCGGCTGCGCTTCGTCTGCGCGGGGGTCAACGAACTGAAATTCGCCGACCGGCTGCCCGCGGATCTGCGGGGCCGGCTGATCGGCCGCGGGGTCGAGCCCGCGGTACGCGATCTGCTCGCGGTCTGCGACTGCTTCGTCAATACGCCCCGCCAGGGCGGCGGCGCCGGCGCGCTGAATGCGCTGGCAGAGGGCAAGCCGGTCCTGACCCTGGCCATCGGCGACGTCGGCAGCCTGATGGCGCCGGCCGGCTGCCTACCGGACTATGCCGCGATGACCGGGCGGCTCGTGGAACTCGCGACCGATCCGGCGGCCCGCGCCGTTGCCGGGGCGGCCGCGGCGGACCTGTACGCACAATGGGATTTCGGCGCCAATGTCCGGCAGGTCTGCGATGCCTTCCGCTCGGCCCGCGCAGTATTCGATGCGGCGGAAGCCGCGCGCTGAAGTCCCGGCGTTACCTGTGAAGTCACCGCCGGCCCGGCGTTGCCAATAGCTTCGCAAATACCGTGCCTATCAGTGTTGCGCGCCCGCAGACCCTATGGTAGGTAAGCGCGACTTTTCCGGACGGGGTCCTCCACGGGCCGCGCACGTCAGGCATTGTCCACGTCATTTCAACGGTTTAATTGGGTGCCAGCCCGCGGCGCCCTCGTCTCAAGGATCCAGGCCTTGACCGCTGACAGCTCGACCATCTCCGGCGTCGCCGGGCGCTACGCCACCGCGCTGTTCGACCTCGCGCGTGAAGTCGACGCTGTCGACGCCGTCGCCGCCGACCTCACCAGGATCGAAGCCATGATCGCCGAATCGAGCGAGCTGGCCCATCTGGTGCGCTCGCCGGTGTTTTCGCGCGAAGACCAGGGCCGGGCGCTTGCCGCCGTGCTCGAACGCGCCGGCATCGGCGACCTTGTCCGCCGTTTCCTCGGCGTCGTGGCAGCCAATCGGCGGCTGTTCTCGCTGCCCCAGACCATCCGCGCCTTCCGTCAGCTTGTCGCCGCCCATCGCGGCCAGGTGACGGCGCGCGTCAATACCGCGACGCCGCTTTCGGACCCGCAGATCGCGGCGCTGAAGACGGCTCTGTCGCAAGCGGCGAAGGCCGATGTCGACCTCGACATCTGGATCGATCCGGCGCTGATCGGCGGTGTGGTGGTGCAGCTGGGCTCGCGCCTGGTTGACGCCTCGGTCCGCACCAAACTGCAGAATTTGAAGAACGCGATGAAAGGGGTTGGGTGATGGACATCCGCGCCGCTGAGATCTCCGAAATCCTCAAGCAGCAGATCAAGAATTTCGGCGCCGAAGCCTCTGTCGCCGAAGTCGGCCAGGTGCTGTCGGTCGGCGACGGTATCGCCCGCGTCTACGGCCTGGACCGCGTCCAGGCTGGCGAAATGGTCGAGTTCCCGAACGGCATCAAGGGCATGGCCCTGAACCTCGAGACCGACAATGTCGGCGTCGTCATCTTCGGTGACGACCGCGACATCAAGGAAGGCGATCTCGTCAAGCGTACCGGCGCCATCGTCGACACCCCCGTCGGCAAGGGCCTGCTGGGCCGCGTCGTCGACGCGCTGGGCAATCCGATCGACGGCAAGGGCCCGGTCGTGGCGGCCGAGCGTCGCCGCGTCGACGTCAAGGCGCCCGGCATCATCCCGCGCAAGTCGGTGCACGAGCCGATGCAGACCGGCCTGAAGGCGCTGGACGCCCTGGTCCCGGTCGGCCGCGGCCAGCGCGAGCTGATCATCGGCGACCGCCAGACCGGCAAGACCGCCGTCGCCATCGACGCCATCCTGAACCAGAAGTCGGTCAACGCCGGTTCGGACGAGTCGAAGAAGCTGTACTGCATCTACGTCGCCGTCGGCCAGAAGCGCTCGACCGTCGCCCAGGTCGTCAAGACCCTGGAAGACTACGGCGCGCTGGAATACTCGATCGTCGTCGCCGCGACCGCGTCGGAACCCGCCCCGCTGCAGTTCCTGGCGCCCTACACCGCCTGCGCGATGGGCGAATATTTCCGCGACAACGGCATGCATGCCGTCATCATCTATGACGATCTGTCCAAGCAGGCCGTCGCCTACCGCCAGATGTCGCTGCTGCTGCGCCGCCCGCCGGGCCGCGAAGCCTATCCGGGCGACGTCTTCTACCTGCATAGCCGCCTGCTCGAGCGCGCCGCCAAGCTCGGCGAGAAGTCGGGCCTCGGCTCGCTGACCGCACTGCCGGTCATCGAAACCCAGGCGGGCGACGTGTCGGCCTACATCCCGACGAACGTCATCTCGATCACCGACGGCCAGATCTTCCTGGAAACCGAACTGTTCTATCGCGGCATCCGCCCGGCCATCAACGTCGGCCTGTCGGTCAGCCGCGTCGGTTCGGCCGCGCAGATCAAGGCGATGAAGCAGGTCGCCGGCTCGATCAAGCTCGAGCTTGCCCAGTATCGCGAAATGGCCGCCTTCGCCCAGTTCGGTTCGGACCTCGACGCCGCGACCCAGCGCCTGCTGAACCGCGGTGCTCGCCTGACCGAGCTGCTGAAGCAGGCCCAGTATTCGCCGCTGCCGGTCGAAGAGCAGGTCGTGTCGATCTTCGCGGGCGTCCGCGGTTATCTCGACAAGGTCGCGGTCGACCAGGTCACCCGGTTCGAGCAGACCTTCCTGGGCCTGATGCGCACCAAGCACGTCGCCGTGCTGGACGGCATCCGGACCGCGCAGGCGATCACCCCGGAACTCGAGGGCCAGCTCAAGTCGATCCTCGACGAGTTCACCAAGACCTTCGCGTGACGAGGCCCCGATGCCGAGCCTCAAATCACTCCGCCTGAGGATCAACAGCGTCAAGTCGACGCAGAAGATCACCAAGGCCATGAAGATGGTGGCGGCCTCGCGCCTGCGCCGTGCCCAGGAGGCGGCCGAAGCCGGCCGCCCCTTCGCCGAGCGCATGGAGCGGGTGCTGTTCAATCTCGCCGGCAAGCAGGCCGGATCCGATTCCGCCCCGGCGCTGATGAGCGGCACCGGCAAGGACCAGGTCCATCTGCTGGTCGTGGCCACCGCCGAGCGCGGCCTTTGCGGCGCCTTCAATTCCTCGATCGTGCGGCTGGCCCGCCGTCATATCGAGGACCTGCTGCGCGCCGGCAAGACCGTCAAGATCCTGTGCGTCGGCCGCAAGGGTCGCGATCAGCTGCGCCGTGAATACGGCTCGATGATCATCGACACCATCGAGCTGACCGGGGTCAAGCGCGTCGGCTTCAATCATGCCGAGCAGATCGGCGAACGGATCCTGTCGCTGTTCGCCCACGGCGAAGTCGACGTGGTCACGCTGTTCTACAGCCGCTTCAAGTCGGTGATCTCGCAGATCCCGACCGCCCAGCAGCTGATCCCGATCGCGCTGCCGGCCGCCGAGGCCCAGGCCGACGTGGGCGGCGCGATCCCGGAATACGAACCCGACGAGGAAGCGATCCTCGCCGATATCCTGCCCCGCAACGTGTCGGTGCAGGTCTATCGGGCGCTCCTGGAAAACGCCGCGTCCGAACAGGGCGCGCGCATGAGCGCAATGGACAACGCCACCCGCAACGCCGGCGAGATGATCAAGAAATTGACCATCAGCTACAACCGGCAGCGTCAGGCGATCATCACCAAGGAACTCATCGAGATCATCTCGGGCGCCGAGGCGGTCTGAGGTCATCCGGTTACTGAAGACGGAGCGCGATATGGCGAACCCCCCTGGCAAGATCACGCAGGTCATCGGCGCGGTCGTCGACGTGCAGTTCGACGGCCACCTGCCGGCGATTCTCAACGCCCTTCATGCGGAAAACCAGGGCAGCCGCCTGGTTCTCGAAGTGGCGCAGCACCTCGGCGAAAACACCGTGCGCACGATCGCCATGGACTCGACCGAAGGTCTGGTCCGCGGGCAGGAAGTGATCGACACCGGCGCGCCGATCTCGGTGCCGGTCGGTCCCGAGACGCTCGGCCGCATCATCAACGTTGTCGGCGAGCCGATCGACGAGCGCGGTGACGTCGGCCACAAGGCCACCGCCCCGATCCATGCGCCGGCGCCTGAGTTCAAGGACCAGTCGACCGAGCAGCAGATCCTGGTCACCGGCATCAAGGTCGTCGACCTCCTGGCCCCCTACGTGAAGGGCGGCAAGATCGGCCTGTTCGGCGGCGCCGGCGTCGGCAAGACCGTCCTGATCATGGAACTGATCAACAACATCGCCAAGACGCACGGCGGTTATTCGGTGTTCGCCGGCGTGGGCGAGCGCACCCGCGAAGGCAACGATCTCTATCACGAGATGATCGAATCGGGCGTCATCAAGCTCGATGGCCCGGGCTCGAAGGTCGCGCTGGTGTACGGCCAGATGAACGAGCCGCCGGGCGCCCGCGCCCGCGTCGCGCTGACCGGTCTGACCGTCGCGGAATACTTCCGCGACCAGGAAGGCCAGGACGTGCTGTTCTTCGTCGACAACATCTTCCGCTTCACCCAGGCGGGTTCGGAAGTGTCGGCGCTGCTGGGCCGCATCCCCTCGGCGGTGGGCTATCAGCCGACGCTCGCCACCGACATGGGCACGCTGCAGGAACGCATCACCTCGACCAACAAGGGTTCGATCACCTCGGTGCAGGCCATCTACGTGCCGGCCGACGACTTGACCGACCCGGCGCCCGCCACCTCGTTCGCCCACTTGGACGCGACGACCGTGCTGTCGCGCCAGATCGCCGAGCTCGGCATCTATCCGGCGGTGGATCCGCTCGACTCGACCTCGCGCATCCTTGATCCGCGCGTCGTCGGCGAGGCCCACTACAAGGTCGCGCGCGAAGTCCAGCAGATCCTGCAGTCCTACAAGTCGCTGCAGGACATCATCGCCATTCTGGGCATGGACGAACTGTCGGAAGCCGATCGTCTGACCGTCGCCCGCGCCCGCAAGATCCAGCGTTTCCTCAGCCAGCCGTTCGACGTCGCCCAGGTGTTCACGGGCTTCCCGGGCGTGCAGGTGCCGCTCGAGGAAACCATCCGTGCGTTCCAGGAGATCGTCGCCGGCAAGCACGATCACCTGCCGGAAGCGGCCTTCTACATGGTCGGCACGATCGACGAAGTGATCGCCAAGGCCAAGAAGCTCGCGGCCGAGGCGGCCTGAGCTGCCGTCCCGGCGTAGAGGAGGCTTTTGAGCCATGGCTGATCGAGTGCATTTGGAGTTGGTCTCGCCCGAGCGGTTGCTGCTCGCGGTCGATGCCGACACGGTGGTTCTGCCCGGTGCCGACGGCGATTTCGGCGTCCTCGCCGACCATGCCCCGCTGATCTCGACCCTGCGCCCCGGCGTGATCGAGGTCTATGAGGGCGAGAAGGTCGTCGATCGCCTGTTCGTGGCCGGCGGCGTCGCCGAGGTGCTCGAAGGCAGCCGGGTCACCGTGCTGGCGACGACGGCGGTCAAGGTCTCGGAAATCGAGCGGGCCAGGGTCGAGCAGGCGCTGAAGGATGCCCGCGAAGACCACGACGATGCCAAGGACGACGACATCCGCACGAAGCACGCCTCGAAGATCGAGGAGCTGATGGCGATGCTGGAAAGCGTCGACGGACCCTGAGGTCGTCCGACCCCGCCAAATGGCGGGTGTCAATGACACGAAACACGGGGCGGAAGGCACGCAAGTGCCCCGCCCCGTTGCTTTTTTATGGCCAACTGCTTAACTCAATCTGTCATGCGACCGCATTGGACGTTGGACGACATTCCCTGGGACCGCTTCGATCCGTCTAAGGTCGATATCGAGATCCTGCGCGCCGTCAAGGCAGCCTCGCTGGTCGAGCGCAACGCCGACGATTACGTCGCCTATCTCGAACAGGTCTTTCCCGACGACCAGGAACTGCTGACCGCGATGCGCCGCTGGGGCACCGAGGAAAACCAGCATGGCGAGGCGCTGGCCCAATGGTGCCGCCTGGCCGATCCCGATTTCGACTTCGCTGCCGCCCGCGCCCGCTTCGCCCAGGGGTTCCAGCTGCCGCAGGATGTCGAATCCTCGGTCCGCGGCAGCCGGGCGGGCGAACTGATCGCCCGCTGCATCGTCGAGACCGGCACGTCGTCGTTCTATTCGGCGATCCGCGACGCCACCGACGAACCGGTGCTGAAGGCGGTGTGCAACCGCGTCGCCGGTGACGAATTCCGCCATTACAAGCTGTTCTACGACCATTACCGCCGCTACCAGCAGAACGACCGCCTGACCATGCTGGCCAAGCTGCGCGTGGCGCTGGGCCGCATCGTCGAAACGTCGGACGACGAATTGCCGATGGCCTATTACTGCGCCAACGCACTGACCGAACCCTACGACCGCCGCCGCCACGGCGCGGCCTATGCCAGCCGCGCCTATGGCCTGTATCGCGAAGGCCATGTCCAGCGCGCGGTCGCCATGGTGTGCAAGGCCTGCGACATCGATCCGCAGGGCCGCATCGCGGCCTGGGCCACCCGCGCCTTCTGGTTCATCCTGCGCCACCGCACCCGCCAGCTCAGCCGCATCGCGGCCTGACCGTTCGCGGCGCCAGTACCGGGGCAGGCCTGTCGCGGGAAACTATTTCGTATACGAATTATCTGCTATGCTGGCGGCATGAACCGCCGTCTGTTCTATCAGCTCAGCCGGGCGCAGCGCGCCCTGACCAGGGCCGCCGATGCCGAGCTGCGCGGCTCGCTGGACGTCACCGCCGTCCAGCTCGGCGCCCTGTTCGCCCTGGCCGAACGCGACGGCATCGTGCTGACGGAACTGGGCGATACCCTCGCCCTGGCCAATTCCGCGGTTTCCGGTCTGGCCGACCGGCTGGAACGCGACGGCCTGGCCGAACGCCGGCCCGATCCCGATGACGGCCGCGCCTTCCGCCTGCACCTGACCGATCGGGGCCGCGAGGTGGCGGCCGCCGCCCAGCCCGCCCTGGCGCGCTTCAACCAACGGGTCGAGGCCGGTTTCACGGCTGCCGAACTCGATCTCGTCGCCCGCTATCTCTCGACCCTGACCGACCGCTTCAAGGAAAACGACAATGACTGAGATCCTGACCGAGATCGCCGGCGGCGTGATGACGCTGACCTTCAACCGCCCGGACAAGAAGAATGCGCTGACCGCCGAGATGTACGCGGCCCTAGCCGATGCCTTCGCCACGGCCGAGGCCGATCCGGCGGTGCGGGTCATCCTGCTGGCCGGGGCGGGCGGCGTGTTCACGGCGGGCAACGACCTGCAGGATTTCCTGGCCCGGCCGCCGTCGGGCGACGACGCGCCGGTCTTCCGTTTCCTGCGCGCGCTGGTCACGGCGCAGAAACCGCTGGTCGCCGCGGTGTCGGGCGTGGCGGTCGGGGTGGGCACCACGATGCTGCTGCATTGCGACCTGGTCTATGCCGGCGACAGCGCGCGGCTGTCGATGCCCTTCGTCAACCTGGCGCTGGTGCCCGAGGCGGGGTCGAGCCTGTTGCTGCCCCGGCTGGTCGGCCATCAGAAGGCCGCGGAACTGCTGATGTTCGGCGAACCGATCGATGCCCGCACCGCGCGCGAGATCGGGCTGGTCGCGGAAGTCTTCCCCGACGCGGCCCTGGCCGGCGAGGTCCGTGCCCGTGTGGCCAAGCTGGCCGCCAAGGCGCCCGAGGCGCTGCGCCTGACCAAGCAGCTGATGAAGGCGCCCAAGGCCACCGCGGCCGAGCAGATGGCGGCCGAAGGGGCGTTGTTCCAGCAGCGGCTGGGTTCGGCCGAGGCGCGCGAAGCCTTCACCGCCTTCATGGAAAAGCGCGCGCCCCGTTTCTGAGCTGCCTTCAGCCCGGCAGGACGGCGGCGAGGATGACCAGCGTCACGATCGCCGCCAGCGCCTGGACCAGCGTGCCCAGCGACAGCAGGATCAGCCCGCCGCCGACCCGCAGCCGCGCGGTGCCCGCGACCAGCCAGAAATAGCCGTCGTTGACATGGCTGACCGCCATCGCGCCGGCACCGACCGCGACGGCCGCGGCCGCCCGGCCCTCGGGGCTGTCCAGCCCCAGCATGCCCATCGCCGGCACGACCATGCCGGCGGCGGTGATCACGGCGACCAGCGTCGATCCCTGCAGCGTCTTCATGATCAGCGCGATCAGGAACGGCACCAGCAGCCCGGCCTGCCAGGTCAGCAGCCGTTCGGCGACCAGTTCGGCCATGCCGGTTTCCTGCAGCACCTTTTCGAACCCGCCGGCGGCGCCGACGATCAGCACCAGCCCCGCGGCCCGCAGGATCGCCTGGCCGACCCAGCCATCCTCGGCCACCACGACCGCGTCCCAACGCCAGGTCAGGATCAGGCACAGCCCGACACCGGCCGCCAGCAGCATGGCCGGCCGACCCATGCCGATCAGCAGTTCGCGGGCCGGCCCGCCGCCGAACGGTTCGCTGGCGATCTGGCCCAGCGCCTGGGCGAACAGCAGCCCGACCATTGCGATGACCGGCAGCAGCGCCGCCGCCAGGTTGCGCGGGCGGGGGCTGGGCGGGGCCAGCGGCCGCGGCTGGTCGTCGGGCAGGGCGATGCGCCGCCCGGCCAGGGCGATCCAGGCCGCACCCGCCGCGGCCGCGACGATCGCGACCGGCAGCCCCAAGGCCAGCACGCGCATCGGCGGTGCCTCGAGAATGGCGATGCCGGCGATCGGGCCGGGGGCGGGCAGGATAAGGCCGTGGCCGACGACCAGCGCCAGCCCCAGCCCCACGGCGGCGAACACGGCGCCGCCGCGCATGCTCCAGCCCGCCGCCTCGCGCCAGGCGGCCAGCACGGCGAAGGCGGCGGTCGGCGACGACACGACACCCGCGATCAGGCCCAGGATCGTCATCGCCGGCGGTGTGCCGCGGCGCCGGGCCCAGCCGGTGACCCAGGCGGCCAGGCGGGCGCCGGCACCGGTGCGTTCGGCCACCGTCGCGACGATGGCCCCGGCCAGGATCGCCAGGCCCGTCGTGTTGACGGCCTGGGCAAAGCCGTTGCCGAAGGCACGGCCGAGCTGGGCGGTGCCCATGCCGGCGGCATACCCGAAGGCCAGCGCGACCCCCGACAGGGCCAGCAGCGGGTGCAGCCGGCGGCTGGCCCCGAGGACGCTGAGAGCCGCGACGGCGACGAGCAGATACAGGGCTTGCAGGAAGGGGATCGACAAGAGGGATTTTCCAGGCAGGAGATCAGGGGAAGGGGGCCGACCCGGCGATATTGCTCGAAGCCGCAGCCCGAGGCTACAGTCGCGGTATCGGTTCCTACAACGTGATCGGCCGCGCCTTGATCCTGTCGACCCTGCTGCGAGCTTTGAGTGCCGCCGTGCTGATCCTGGTGCTGTCGGGCGCGGCCCGGGCGGACCAGCCGGCGCCCGGTTTCGTCCGGGTGGAAGGCAGGAACTTCGTGACGCCCGACGGCAAGCCCATCCTGCTCAAGGGGATCAGCCTGGGCAACTGGCTGGTGCCCGAAGGCTACATGTGGAAGTTCAAGGTGGCGCTGTCGCCCAAGCTGATCGGCCGCGCGGTCGAACGGGTGCTGGGCCCCCAGGAAGCCGAGGTCTTCTGGCGCCGCTTCCGCGAGGATTACGTCACCGAGGCCGATATCCGCTTCATCAAGGCGGCGGGGTTCAACACCATCCGCGTACCGCTGCATTATGCGCTGTTCACGACCGACGCCCGGCCGGGGGCCGAGCCGCGTTTCGAGGGCGAGGGTTACCGGCTGCTGGACCGGGTCATCGGCTGGGCCAAGTCGGCGGGGCTATACGTCATCGTCGACCTGCATGCCGCACCCGGCGGCCAGACCGGCATCAACCAGGACGACAGCCCGGGTTACCCGCTGACCTTCTACGTGCCGGCCCATCGCCGGCTGACCGTCGCGCTGTGGCGGCATCTGGCCCAGCGTTATCGCGACGAGACGGCGATCCTGGGCTGGGATCTGCTGAACGAGCCGATCTCGCCCTATCACGACATGGATTTCCTGAACCCGCGGCTGGAACCGTTCTATCGCGAGATCATCACCGCGATCCGCGCGGTCGACCAAAACCACATCGCGATCATGGCCGGCGGACAGTGGAGCACCAACTTCACCGTGTTCGGTGCGCCCTTCGCGCCCAACCTGGCCTACACCTACCACAAGTTCTGGGCGGCGCTGACCCGCGACCAGGTGCAGCCCTATGTCGATTTCTCCAACCGCTGGAACGTGCCGATCTTCCTGGGCGAAACCGGGGAACTGACCGACGACTGGAACCGCGCCTATCGCGAACTGAACGAGGCGCACAACATTTCCTGGGCGTTCTGGACCTACAAGAACCTGGATTCGTCCTCGACCGTGGTCTCGATCCCCCGCCCCGACGGCTGGGACGACGTCATCGCCATGGCCGATACGCCCGCGACTGCCAGGCCGATCCCGCGCGAGCGCGCCATCGCGATCTTCGAGCAATACCTGGCCGGGCTGAACCTCGAGAAAGCCAACATCAACTGGAGCTATCTCGCCTCGCTCGGCCTGGCCGACGGCCCGGCGGCGCTGAAGCAGCCTTAAGGCATCAGCCGGTTTTCCGCCAGCCAGCCGAAGATGCGGTCGACCATCAGCGGTTCGGCGGGTTCGCCGAACATGAAATGGCTGAGGCCGGGGATGACGTCGTAGGTCGCGTGCCGGCGATAGCGGTGGGCGATCGACCGCACGGTGCCGGGCGAACAGACGCGGTCATCGCCGCCTGCCAGGCACAGGATCGGGCAGGCCACCTTGCGGGCGTCGACGGCGCTGGCATGGTTGGAATCGAGGCCCCAGTGCATCACCTCGAACAGGACGCGGCCGGATTCGGGGCCCAGCTGGTCGAAGACCGCCCGGGCGCCGTCCTGGTCGAACTTGTCCAGCGAATAGCTGCGCGCGATGGTCCAGTCGGGCCACAGGGTCCGATCCCAGAAGCTGCCTGCCTGATACAGGCCCAGGGCGCTCAGCACCTCGAACGTCGTCGCCGGAAACACGCCCCAGGGTGCGACCGGCCCCAGCAGGATGGCGGCCCGGGCCCGGTCCAGCGCGGCCAACTGCTGGGCCAGGAGGCCGCCCAGCGAATGGCCGATGACGATCGGCGCCTGGTCCAGCCGCACGGTGACGGCCAGCAGGTCGGACAGATAGTCGGTCAGCGACAGCCGGCCCAGCGCCTTGCCGCCGTCGGCGGGCAGCTTCTTGCCATGCAGCGGCAGGTCGTGGGCGATGACGCGGAAACCCGCCTCGGTCAGGCGCTGGCCCAGCCGGGCAAAGATCCAGCCGCCGGCAAAGGCGCCGTGGATCAGCAGGACCGTGCGGCTCATGCAGGCACCCTCATGCCGGCCGTCCTCATGCGGGAACGGCCAGGCCCGCGAATTCGGCGACCACCATCTCGTACAGCGGCCGCTTGAACGGCACGATCAGCGACGGCGTCAGGCCCAGCGGCACCCAGCGCCAGTCGGCGAACTCGGCCTCGTGCGCCTCCAGGTCGATATCCTGGTCGCGGCCCAGGAAACGCATGGCGAACCACATCTGGCGCTGGCCCCGGTAACGCCCGTGCCAGACCTTGTCGGCCAGGTCGGGCGGCAGGTCGTATTCCAGCCAGCCGCGGCTGGCGCCGATGATCTCGGCGTTGCTGGTGCCGACTTCCTCGCCCAGTTCGCGCAGCGCGGCCTGGACCGGGGTCTCACCGGCATCGATGCCGCCCTGCGGCATCTGCCAGGCGGCTTCCTCCGTGTCGGTGCGGCGGCCGACGAACACCTGGCCGTCGCGGTTGAACAGGGCGATGCCGACCCCCTCGCGATAGGGACGGTCGGCAAACGGACTGGTCGGCATGGATTCCCCCAACAGGACTTCAATGTCATTCGCGCTGGCGGCCGATCACGGCCGATATCGGCGCCAGCGCCACCCCCCGGCGGTGCAGTTCGGCATTCCAGGCGATCAGGCGGTCGACGGTCAGCGGCATGCCCGAGGCGACGCCGACCGACGCGCCCGATGCCTTGGCCAGGCGTTCGAGTTCGTCCAGCTTGGCATCGATGGCGGCCGCGCTGCCGTCGCTGTCGATGAAGCGGTTGTTCAAGGCCATGGCCAGGCCGATGTCGCGGCCGATCCGCGGCCCCAGCCCGCGGGTCGACGAGCGGCTGTCGACGAACAGCAGGCCGCGTTCCTGGATGCGGCCCAGCACCCGGCGGGCCGCCGCCTCGTCCTGCATCGGCCTGGTGCCCAGGACATCGATCAGCCCGACATAACCGGCCCCGCGCGACATGATCCAGTCCAGCCGCGCCTCGTTGTCGGCCGGGGTCAGCGAGGTGTAGAGGGCGCGGGGACCCGGGTCGCTGGCCGGATAGTCGGTCGGTTCCAGCGGCAGTTCGGTCAGCGTCTCGAACCCCTTGGCCCGGGCGCGGTTGAACAGTTCGCGCACGTTCGGCGCATAGGGCGAGATCGCCAGGGTGATCCCGGGCGGCAGGCGTTCCAGCACCTGGTCGGTCTGGCCGCGCAAAAGCCCCAGCCCGGTGACGACCACGGCGACGCGGGCGCGGTTCAGCCGGTCGTTGAACGGCCGGCCATAGACCTGCCAGGGAATGCGGCCGTCCTTGCCGATCATCGGCACCAGGCCATTGCGGGTCTGCAGCTGCAGGGCGGGGTCGGGTGCCGCGGGCAGCCCGCCCGACGGGCCGGTTTCGTATTCGTAGGCCGCGGTGGCCTCGGGCGTGTTGCGCTGCTCGACCGGGGCGGCGCTGATCGGCTGGCCGCGCTCGTCGGTGGCGCGGACCTCGGGCGGGGCCAGGGTCAGCACCAGGCTTTGATCCTGATGGGCCGGCGGCGGGGCGACGATCAGCCAGGCGGCGACGCTGCCGACGGTGACCAGCAGGGCGGCCCAGGCCGCGTACAGCAGCTTGCGCCGCAGCGGCCAGCGATCCTCGAACGCGTCGTCGCCCTGGGCGATCAGGGCGGCGGGATCGATGCCGCGGTTCCAGAAAGCCAGCCGCCGCCACCAGCGCGGCTTCTGCTCTTCCCAGCCGAAGGCTTCGTCGAATTCGTTGCGGGGTTTGCGGGTGAACAGGCCCTTGATGCGATCGCGCAGGCGCTGCCACCAGGACCGGTCGTCGGCCGGGAGGGCCGCCGGCCGTTCCAGATCGGGCGGCAATTCCAGTTCGGGACCGGGCTGGGCCCGGTCCCGATTGGCGTCGATTGCCTGCAGACGGGCGATGAAGTCGCTTTTGGCCATCTCCCCGGCCCGATCAGCGCGTCATCGCCGGTGCCGGTCCCTCCGTGCCGTCAGTTCGCCTTGGGGGCAGGCGCCGCCTGGGCGGTCACCGGCGCGATGCCGTTCAGCAGGTTGATCGCCTGCTGCAACTGCGGATCGGACTTCAGGTCGGGCGGGATCGGCCCGGCTTCACGCGGGCTGTTGTCGTCGCCACGCTCGGCCTGGTCGTCGTCGCCGCGCTGGCCACCCAGATGCTTGGGCAGGTCGGCTTCGGACGGGCGCTTGCTGGCGGCGGTCTGGCCGTCGTCGACACCCTGGCGGACGATGTAGTCCGGGTCGATGCCCTTGGCCTGGATCGAGCGGCCCGACGGCGTGTAGTAGCGCGCGGTGGTCAGGCGCAGCGCGCCCTGGCCCTGCAGCGGGATGATGGTCTGGACCGAACCCTTGCCGAACGACTTGGTGCCCAGCACCGCGGCGCGCTTGTGATCCTGCAGGGCGCCGGCGACGATTTCCGAGGCCGAGGCCGAGCCGCCGTTGATCAGCACCACCACGGGCTTGCCGTCGACGATGTCGGGGCCCCTGGCGTTGTAGCGCTGGGCATCCTCGGCCCGGCGGCCGCGGGTCGAGACGATCTCGCCCTTCTCCAGGAAGTCGTTGGAGACCGAAATCGCCTGGTCGAGCAGGCCGCCCGGGTTGTTGCGCAGGTCGAGGACCCAGCCCTTGACCTTGTTCGGGCCGATCTCGGCCTTGAGCTGTTCGACCGCCTTCTTCAGGCCGGCCTCGGTCTGCTCGTTGAAGCTGGTGATGCGGACGTAGCCGACATCGCCCTCGCGGCGCGAACGCACGGCCTGCACCTTGATCTGGGCGCGGGCCAATTCGACGTCGAAGGGTTCCTGGCCTTCGCGCAACACGGTCAGCTTGATCTTGGAATTGATCGGGCCGCGCATCTTGTCAACCGCTTCCGACAGGGTCAGGCCCTGGACCTGCGACCCGTCGATCTGGCTGATCAGGTCGCCGGCACGCAAGCCGGCCTTGGCGGCGGGGGTGTCGTCGATCGGGGCGACGACCTTGACCAGGCCGTTTTCCATGGTGACTTCGATGCCCAGCCCGCCGAATTCGCCGCGGGTGGTCACCTGCATGTCCCGGAAGGATTTCGGGTTCATGTAGGACGAATGCGGGTCGAGGCCCGCCAGCATGCCGTTGACGGCCGATTCGACCAGCTGCTCGTCCTTGACCGGGTCGACGTAGTCGCTGCGGACGCGTTCGAAGACGTCGCCGAACAGGTTCAGCTGGCGGTACGTGTCCGAGGATGCGGCGAACGTGCCGCTAGGCGAGGTCAGGAAGGACACGGCCCCGACCAGGGCCAGGGCGGCCACGCCACCGAGGAGGAAATTGCGCATCAACCATTCGCCTTTCTGTCGCCTTGCGCCAACCAGGGCAGCGGATTGACCGGTTCGCCCTTGTGCCGAAGCTCTATGTACAAACCTGGCCCGCCTCCCTCCCCGGCGGTCCCGGCCCTCGCTTCCTGGGGCCGCGCTTCACCGGACCGGTCGGCCGACCCCATCCTTCCCACCGGCTCGCCGGCGACGACACGCTGCCCCACACTGGCGTCGATGTCGGCAAACCCCGACAGCAGGCTATGATATCCGCCGCTATGCGCGATGATCAATAGCTGCCCGTATCCTTTGAACGGTCCCGCGAAGACCACCCTGCCGGCCGCCGGTGCGGTAACCTGTGCCCCCGGGCGGGTGGCGATCAGGATGCCGCGGCGCGGCGCGCCGCTCTCGGTCGCGTCGCCGTACCGGCCGACAATGCGGCCGCGGGCGGGCAAACTTAAGGCGGACAGCTTCACATTGTCGTCATCGTCGGGATCAGGCGCGGATTGCCGCGCCGGCGGCGGCGGGGGTTGTGCCGCTGCGGCTGCCGCCGCTGCGGCCCGGGCGCGGGCCTCGGCCTCCAGGCGGGCGCGCTCGGCCCGCTCGCGCGCTTCCTGTTCGCGCCGCTTGCGCTCGGCCTCGGCCAGCCGCTCGATCAGGGTCTTCAGGTCGGCGGCCTCGCGCGCCAGGGCCTGGGCCCGGCGGGCTTCCTCGCGGCTTTCGCTGGCGACCTTCAGCCGGTTGGCCTGCACCTCGCCGCGCAGGCGGTCCAGGCGGGCGCGTTCGTCGTCCAGCGCGGCGATCTCGCGGCCCAGCCGTTCCTGCTGGCGGGCGACGTCCTGGCGCAGCGACGCCAGCTGGGTCAGGTCGTCGCGCACCGCGTCGGCCCGCGACTTGATCTCGGGCGCCACGGCCGCCAGCAGCTGGGCCGAACGCACCATGTCGATCGCCTGGCCGGGGGCGGCCAGCAGCGCCTGGGGCGGGCGGCGGGTCAGGCGCGCCAGGGCGTCCAGGGTCAGGCCCAGCTCGACCCGGCGGGCTTCCAGCGCCGCGGCCTTGGCCGCTTCTTCCTCCAGCAGGCCGGCCAGCCGTGCCTCGATGGCGGCGACGGCTTCCTCCTGCGCCTGGACGGTGCGGGCGACCTGGACCGATTTCTGGCGCAGTTCGGCCGCCTCCTGGTCCAGCTTGCGGCCCGCCGCCTCCAGTTCCTGGCGGCGTTCCTGGGCTTCCCGCAGGTTCTGCTGAACCTGGTTCAGCTTGTCCTTGGGCGCTTCCTGCGCCCATGCCCCGACGCTCCCGGCGATACCCGCCAGGACCAGCAGCCCCAGGGCCAGGTCACGCAAGCGCGCGTCGCTCGGCCGGGACCGGCGCAGCCAGGCAGCGGCCGGTCATGGCCGCGGGCTGTTCCAGGCCCAGGAAGGACAGCAGGGTCGGCGCCAGATCGGCCAGCCGGCCATTGTCCAGCCGCCAGCCGTCGGCTGCCACCGCGCCGGCCAGCACCAGCGGCACCGGGTTGGTGGTGTGCTGGGTATGCGGCACGCCGGTGGCGGGGTCGCGCATTTCCTCGACATTGCCGTGGTCGGCGGTGATCAGCATGACGCCGCCGGCCTCGTTGACCGCGGCCTCGACCCGGCCCAGGCAGGCATCGACGGCCTCGGCCGCCTTGATGGCGGCGGCCAGGATGCCGGAATGGCCGACCATGTCGGGGTTGGCATAGTTGACGACGATCAGGTCGTATTTGGCCGACTGGATCGCGGCGACCAGACGGTCGGTCAGTTCGGGCGCCGACATCTCGGGCTGCAGGTCGTACGTCGCGACCTTGGGCGAGGGCACCAGGATGCGATCCTCGCCGGGGAAGACCTGCTCGTCGCCGCCGTTCAGGAAGAAGGTGACGTGCGCGTATTTCTCGGTCTCGGCGATGCGCAGCTGGGTCATGCCGGCCTTGGCCACCACCTCGCCCAGCGTGTCGGCGAACCGGATCGGCGGGTAAAGCACCAGCAGCAACTGGTCCAGGGCGGCGGAATAGCTGGTCATGCCGGCGGCGACGGCGAAGGCCGGGCGGCGCGCGCGCTCGAACCCGTCGAAAGCCGGGTCGACCAGGGCGGTCATGATCTCGCGGGCACGGTCGGCGCGGAAATTGGCCAGCACCAGCCCGTCGCCGTCGCGCATGCCGTCATACCCGGCCAGCACGGTGGGCTGGACGAATTCGTCGGTCTCGCCGGCGGCATAGGCGGCGGCGATCGCGTCCTCGGCCGTCGTCGCGGCGCGGCCCTGGGCGTCGACCAGCGCGGCATAGGCGGCGCCGACGCGGTCCCAGCGCTTGTCGCGGTCCATCGCATAGAACCGGCCGGTCATGGTGGCGAAACGCACGCCGGGCGTGTCGCCCAGGGCGGCCCGGACCTCGGCCAGGAATTCCCCCGCGCTTTGCGGCGGCGTGTCGCGCCCGTCCAGGAAGGCGTGGATCAGCACCTCGACGCCCTGTGCGGCGGCGACCTTGGCCAGGGCGACCATGTGGTCCTGGTGGGAATGGACGCCGCCCTGCGACATCAGCCCCATCAGATGCAGCCGGCCGCCGGCGGTCTTGGTGCGCGCGATCAGTTCGACCAGGGGCGGGTTGACGGCGAAGGCACCATCGGCGATGGCCGTGTCGATGCGGGGCAGGTCGGGCACGGCGATGCGGCCGGCGCCGATATTCATGTGGCCGACTTCGGAATTGCCCATCTGCCCGTCGGGCAGGCCGACGTCGCGGCCCGACGTCATGATCTGCGCCGTCGGCTGGCGGGTGACCAGCCGCTGCCAGTTGGGCAGGCGGGCCTGGGCCAGCGCATTGTCGGTCGGATCCTGCCGCAGGCCCCAGCCATCCAGGATACAAAGGACGACGGGACGCGGGCGGTTCGCAGGGGTACGGGGCGCTTCGGTCATGATGCGGCCTATATAGGGCAAAACCCGGCGGATTTGAATTGCGCCGCCGATCAAATCGTCGGGGCGCCCGCCGCCTCGGCCTGCAGCCAGTCGGCAAAGGCCGCGACGGCCGGCCGCTGCCAGTGGCTGGCGGGCGCCACCAGGTAATAGGACCAGCCGGCGGCCATGACGTCGGGCAGGGGGCGGATCAGCCGCCCCTTGGCCACCAGATCGCCGATCAGCTGGCTGCGGGCCAGCACCACCCCCTGGCCGGCGGCGGCCACGCTGATCGCGGTGGCGGAATCGGTGAATCGCGGGCCGCGCGCGACATGGGCTGCCGGCACATCCGTCCCGGCCAGCCAGTGCGACCAGTCCAGCCAGGGCTGGCGCGGGCTGGCATCGTCGTGATGCAGCAGCGGCAGATGCCCCAGATCGGCCAGCCGCGCCGGGGGCGGCCGGTCGGCCAGCAGTTCCGGGCTGCAGGCCGGGAAAACCACCTCGTCGGCCAGTTTCCGCGCTTCCAGCCCCGGGAACAGCCCGGCGGAATACCGCACGGCCAGGTCGACCGCGTCACGGCCGAAATCGATCAGCCGGCTTTCCGACCGCACCACCAGGTCCAGCGCCGGCAGCCGCCGGGCCAGGCGGTTCAGCCGCGGCCCCAGCCAGAACGCGGCAAAGGCGGGCAGGGCCGATATCACCAGCCGTCCGGCGACGGCGGGCCCCTGCACCTGGGCCGCGGCGGCGGCCAGGCGGTCCAGCCCTTCGGCCAAGCCCGGGGCCAGGTTGCGGCCGGCCTGGGTCAGCACCAGGCCATTGGGCCGGCGGACGAACAGGGGGGTGCCCAGGCTGTCCTCCAGCCCCCTGACCTGCTGGCTGACCGCGCCGGGCGTGACCCCCAGCTCGGCCGCCGCGGCCACGAACCCGCCATGGCGGGCGGCCGCCTCGAAGGCGCGCAACTGGTTCAGGGGCGGCAGGCGTCGGGTCATCGCAGACTCAGTTTATCTCAGCCTTGGCTGCCGAAATACTGGTTTGCCGGCGGGTGCCGCCATGGGCCATCGTCGCGGTGAACGAAATCCACTGGGGCTGGGCGCCGATGTACGTGCTGTACGACAATCTCGATTCGGGCAACGCCTACAAGCCGCGCCTGTTGATGGCGCTGCTGGGGATCGCCTTCCGGCGGATCGAAATGGACACCGACGCCGGCGAAACCCGCACGCCGGCATTCCTGGCCCGCAACCCGAACGGGCGCATCCCCGTGCTGGAACTGAAAGACGGCACGATGCTGCCGGAATCGAACGCGATCCTCTATTACCTGGCCGAGGGCACGCCGTTCTGGCCGGCCGACCGAACCGCGCGGGCCCAGGTGCTGCAGTGGATGTTCTTCGAACAATACAGCCACGAACCCTATGTCGCGGTCGCCCGCTATATTCGCCGCCATCTCGAACCCGGCCATGCCAGATATGACGAACTGCCGATGCGGCTGGACCGCGGCAACCAGGCGCTGGCCGTGATGGAAGGCCATCTGAAGACGCGCGACTTCTTCGTCGGTGCGGCGCCGACCATCGCCGACCTGGCGCTTTACGCCTATACCCACGTCGCCGGGCAGGGCGGGTTCGACCTGGGCGCCTATCCGGCCCTGCGCGCCTGGCTCGACCGGATCGCGGCCCTGCCGGGCTACGTGCCGATCACGCAGGGTTAGTTCGCAGGCGCGGCAGGATGACCCGGCCCAGGCACCGCCTGGGCTGCGATGATTGCGTTGATGCCCTGGATCGGGAATTTTTGTGCGGTTGCGAACGCGGTGTTTTTTCCGTTAGTTTCGCGCGCCGCATATTCCAGGGGAGATCTGCCATGGCTTCATCCGTCCGCCCGCGCCGCAGCGTGCTCTACATGCCCGGCTCGAACGCCCGGGCCCTGGAAAAGGCCAAGACGCTGGCCGCCGACGGCCTGATCCTGGACCTGGAGGATGCGGTCGCCCCCGATGCCAAGGCGGTCGCCCGCCAGCAGGTGACCGACGCGGTCAAGGCCGGCGGCTACGGCGCGCGTGAACTGATCATCCGGGTCAATGGCCTGGACACGCCATGGGGCCGCGACGACCTGGCCGCCGCGGCCGCCGCCGGCCCCGACGCCATCCTGATCCCCAAGGTCGAAAGCGCCGCGATGGTGGCCGAGGCCGAGGCGCTGATCAGTGCCGCCCCGGCACGGACCACGCTGTGGGTGATGATGGAAACCCCGCGCGGCATCCTGCGCGCCGAGGAAATCGCCGGCGCCAGCAAGCGGCTGACCACCCTGGTACTGGGCACCTCGGACCTGGCCAAGGATACCCACGCCCATCACACGCCCCTGCGCCTGCCGTTCCTGTACAGCCTGTCGGTCTGCGTGCTGGCGGCGCGGGCCAACAACCTGACCGTGCTGGACGGGGTCTATCTCGACCTCAAGGATGCCGAAGGGTTCATGGCCGCCTGCCGCCAGGGGCTCGAACTCGGCTTCGACGGCAAGACGCTGATCCATCCCGACCAGGTCGCCGGCGCCAACGAGGTCTTCGCCCCGACCGAAGGACAGGTGGCCCAGGCCCGCAAGATCGTCGCCGCCTACGAGGCGGCCGAGGCCGAGGGCAAGGGTGTCGTCGTGGTCGACGGCCGGCTGGTCGAAAAGCTGCACGTGGTCGAGGCCCAGCGCCAGATCGCGCTGGCCGACGCCATCGCGGCGATGGCGTAAGGGGGCCCCACGCGATGAAGACCAATCCCGGCAATTTCTTCGAGGATTTCCGGCTGGGCCAGGAAATCGTCCATGCCACGCCGCGCACGGTGACGGTGGGGGATGCCGCGCTTTATACCGCCCTGTACGGCTCGCGCTTCGCGCTGCAAAGCTCGGATGAATTCGCCCGCGGCCTGGGCCTGCCGGCCGCGCCGGTCGACGACCTGCTGGCGTTCCACATCGTGTTCGGCAAGACCGTACCCGACATCTCGCTCAATGCCGTCGCCAATCTCGGTTATGCCGATGTGCGCTGGCTGCAATCGGTCTATCCCGGCGATACGCTGGCGACGCGCTCGACCGTGATCGGCCTGCGCGAGAATGCGAACGGCAAGTCGGGCATCGTCTATGTCCGCTCCATCGGCACCAATCAGCGTGGCGAAGCCGTGCTGGACTATGTCCGCTGGGTGATGGTGCGCAAGGCGCGCGCCGATGCGGCCACGCCGGACACCGTCGTCCCCGACCTGCCCGACCGCGTGGCACCCGACCGGCTGGTGGTGCCCGCGGGCCTCGACCTTGCCGCCTATGACTATGCCCTGGGCGGCCAGCCGCACGGCTGGGAGGATTATGCCGCCGGCGAGAAGATCGACCATGTCGACGGCATGACGATCGAGGAGGCCGAGCACATGCTGGCCACCCGCCTGTACCAGAACACGGCCAAGGTCCATTTCAACCAGCTGCAGCAGGGTGCCTCGCCCCTGGGGCGCCGGCTGATCTATGGCGGCCATGTCATCAGCCTGGCCCGCGCCCTGACCTTCAACGGCCTGGCCAACGCCGTGTCGATCCTGGCGATCAACGGCGGCCGCCACGTCAACCCGACGCTGGCCGGCCACACCATCCACGCCTGGTCGGAGGTGGTCGAAAAGGCCGAACTGCCCGGCCGCCGCGATGCCGGCGCCCTGCGCCTGCGCACGATCGCGACCAAGGATGCGCCCTGCGCCGGTTTCCCCGACCGGGACGACCAGGGCAAGTACCCGGACGCCGTCGTGCTCGACCTCGACTACTGGGTGCTGATGCCGCGGCGCTGAGGCCTCAGACCTGGCCCAGCATCGCCAGGATTTCGGCGCGATGCTGGTCCAGCCCGGGCGCCGGCGCCCGGGTCGCGGGGTCGGCGATATCGGACACCTTGATCGGGTTGCCGGCGATGCGTAAGCGACCGGCGGCCCTTTCAATTACCCACATCGTCGGTTTGCCTCGATGGAAAATCCGAGGCCGATGTCGTTGCGATGCTCGGCGGGGGCGCCGCCGAGGGCCCAGAGGGCGTTCTGCACGCTTTCGCCCAGGGCGATGTAGCTCTCGCCGCCGAGGACGACATGGGCGTGCTCGAAGCCGGACCAGATCAGGCGGAAGTGGTAGAGGCGGTGATCGAGGGGCAGGCCGCCGATCCGCACGCCGAGATTGGCCATCTCGGTGAAGTCGGAGAGCCCGAGCCGGCGCGGCTCGCGGGTTTGCCGGAAGATCATCTCGCGCTCGGGACCGTTCAGGCAGCGACTGCTGCACGACATCCGTGATCGCGCCGGAGACATCAGAGCGCGAGAAGACGAGCAGAGCAAAATCGCGCCGGCAATCGCCACGCCGAGCCCCCGGCCTGGACCGGAAGGCGTAGCCCTGGCGTTTTACACTTTCGGTAAGATGATGCCACCGATAAGATGCCGGACATCAGTCTCATTCCATTTTTATGGATCCTGTGATGCGCTTCTTTCGCCGGTTGGGCCCGCTTGTTGCCGCCTTTACGCTGTGCTGTTCGATCCATCCGGCGGTGGCGCTCGACACCTGGGACAAGGCTGCCGTAACCGCGCGCTATCTCGCCGATTTCGCCGGCACGACCACTACCCGCATCGACAGCGAGTGGAACGGCAATATCGCCGCCGGCATCGAAGGCACTACCGGTGCCGCCTATCGCGAGAAGATGATCCGACGCATCAACTTCTATCGCGCCATGGCCGGGGTGCCTGACACTGTGAGGGAAGATGTGGGCCTGACGCCCGCGGCACAGCGCGCAGCGCTGACCATGGCGGCGAAGGGTGCCACGAGCCATTATCCTACGCCGGACTGGCCATTTTATACCGAAGCCGTCGCACGAACCGCAGCCACAAGCCTGCTGGCCGGCCCGGCGAATTCGATGGCCGTGGACGGATACATCGCCGACCTGACCAGTCTTCCACCAGGCCATCGGACCTGGTTGCTGTTGCCCGACCTGACCGCACTGGGACTTGGCAACATCACTTCCGGCCCCGATCAGCGGGCCCGCCAGGCAAATGTGCTGACGCCCGTGACGCAGGCCGGCGGCACATCGCGCCATGGCTTTTCCGCCTGGCCGCCACCGGGTTATGTTCCCTATATGCTGGTCTATCCCTTCTGGTCGGTAGATATTCCGAACGTCAACCTGAATGCGGCTCAGGTGACGGTCATGGAAGGGGCCACCAATCTCAACGCGACAGTTTTGTCACGGAGAACGACCAATCTGGCCTGGAGATTGCCGGAATCAAACAGCGCCGCAATCTTTGGGGACATCCTCCCTCATATGGCGCGCCCCGCTTCCGAGCGGCTTTTCACCGTCAAGATCACCAACATCAAGACCGATACCGGCACCGCTTCGCCGGACGTCACATATTCGCTTGTCATGTACGACCCGCTGGCCGGGCAATCGCTCGAAACCGGCTGGTATGTCGACCCGCGAGAGATGGGGGTCGGTTATGCACTCGAACCCCAAAATGGGTCGATGGTGGCCGCGCTCTTTGCCTATGCCGCCGACGGCCGGCCGGCTTGGCAATTCACGGGCAGCGCCTTCCCTGGCAGCGATACGGTGTTGCCGTTCAAGTCATTTATGGGCGGCCAAATTTTCGGCTCGACGACGCCCCAGCAGCCGATTGTCCTTCCCGGCAGCCAGCCATCACTGTTCCTGCTCAGCACGACCAGGGCGGTCTTGGCCGTAACAGGGCTTTCGAAGGATTTGCGCCGTTTTACATTCGGCAATGGTGGGGCCAACGATCTGCAGACCGGTTGGTACTGGACATCGACCGAGAGCGGTACCGGTTGGTTCATCGAACAGCAGGGCGACAAAGTCTTTGCTGGCCTCTTCGGCTATGAGGCGAATCCGGGATCGTCGATCAGCCGCGGTTCTTGGTGGGTCTTTGACCTGACCAAATCCGCGCCGGGCCAGTTTACGGGCACGGCCTTTCGCTACACCGGCGGATGTATACCGATAGCCGCTGACAGTTGTCCGAGCCGTGCCAGCGGAGTTCCCACTGCTCAGGCAGCCATCTATCAACAGGCGGACGGCAGCCTGCGCGCCGTTGTAGGCGACGTCACGAAGATACTCACGCGCTTCCGCCTCTGATCGTTCAATAAACTTGGCACCCCGAGCCAGCGGCTCACTTCGGTACAAGATCGATCCTGGGGCTTCCTCCCGTCAGCCCCGAGGTCGTAACTGTTCCGGGGCGTCACGATTACGCCAATCCGCGACTGGCCAGCCAGCGCGAGCGCGACCTGGAGCAAACCGGTTGGCCTCGAACGGCCTGCAACTCGCTTTGGCCTATCCGGGCGTCGACGCCCCGGACATGCAGGCCGATGTCCGGCAGCGGGCGAAAGATGTGGCCGACCGCGCCGTCGCGCGCCGCGACGACATCCGCGAATACAAGGCGGCGATCGACGCCGGCCATGGCTTGGCCCCCGGCCGCGACCGGCTGCGCGAGCCGGACGACCCGACGGACCAGCGCCTAGTCGCCCTCGCCCGGCGCCTCGCCGGCGAACCGCAGATCACGACCGAGATAGCCGACCAGCGGCTGCTGCACGACATCCTCGACCGCGCCGGCGACATCAGGGAGCGAGAAGACGAGCAGAGCAAAATCGCGCCGGCAACCGCCGTGCCGAGCCCCCGGCCTGGACCGTAAGGCGTAGTCGCACCGTTTTACACTTTCGGTAAGACGAAGCAACCGATAAGATGCCGGACATCAGTCTCATTCCATTTTTATGGATCCTGTGATGCGCTTCTTTCGCCGGTTGGGCCCGCTTGTTGCCGCCTTTACGCTGTGCTGTTCGATCCATCCGGCGGTGGCGCTCGACACCTGGGACAAGGCTGCCGTAACCGCGCGCTATCTCG
>Ga0206117_100467_pt1 | contig 41516 bp, 37 predicted proteins | sample 3A5Ametagenome_FD_177997 | JGI IMG/M metagenome (GOLD analysis project Ga0206117, IMG submission 177997) | Enriched microbial communities from leaf-cutter ant dump, University of Wisconsin, Madison, United States - 3A5A | ecosystem: Environmental > Terrestrial > Nest > Insects nest > Nest dump... | reverse complement strand
TCCCTGTCCGTGCCGCTGCTGGTCGCCGACCACGCCACGGCGATCTGACCGAAGGAACCGAACCCGTGTCGAACGTGACGACCTCCCCGCTCGATCTGTCCTTTGTCCGCGCCCAGTTCCCGGCGCTCTCCGGCGACTGGACCTTCATGGACAATGCCGGGGGTTCCCAGACGCTGGCGCGCGTCGCCGACCGCATCCGGGATTATCTGCTGACCAGCAACGTGCAGCTGGGGGCCAGCTACGCCGTGTCGCGGCAGTCCGGTGCGCGGGTCGCCGCCGCGCATGCCGACATCGCCGAACTGATCGGCGCCGCCCGGCCGGACGAGGTGGTCATGGGCGGGAGCACCACGGCGCTGCTCTACACCCTGTCGGCGGCGATGGCCGAACAGATCCGGCCCGGCGACGAGATCGTCGTCACCAACTGCGATCACGAGGCCAACATCGGCCCTTGGCGCAAGCTGGAGGAGAAGGGCGCCGTGATCCGGACCTGGACGGTCCGCCCCGACAGCCTGGAGTTGGCGCTGGAGGATCTAGAGCCCCTGATGAACGGGCGCACGCGACTGGTCTGCGTCACCCATGCCTCGAACATCCTCGGCACCATCAACCCGGTGGCCGACATCGCCCGGCTGGTGCACCGGCACGGCGCCAAGCTGCTGGTCGACGCCGTCGCCTATGCCCCGCACCGCGCCGTGGATGTCGCCGGCTGGGATGTCGATTACTATGTGTTCAGCTTCTACAAGGTCTACGGTCCCCATTACGCTGTTCTCTACGGCAAGCATGAGCATCTGGCGGCACTGCCCAGCCTCAACCATTACTTCATCGACCGTACGGTGATCCCCTACAAGCTCCAGCCCGGCAACGTGAATTACGAACTCGCCGTCGGCTGCACCGGCATCGTCGATTACCTTGCCGAGCTGGGCGAGCGCTGCGGCGCCACCGGACCGCGCCGGGCCAGGATCGAGGCCGCCTTCGACGCCATCGCCGCCCATGAGGAGGCGCTTGCCGAACGGCTGCTTGCCTATCTGCGCGGACGCAACGATGTGAAGGTCATCGGCCACGCGGCGGCCGATCGCTCCTTGCGGGTGCCGACCGTCAGCTTCGTGGTGGATGGATACCGGTCCGACGAGGTGGTGGGCGCGGTCGATGAGTCGATGATCGGCATCCGCTTCGGCGATTTCTATGCCAAGCGCTTGGTCGAGACGTTGGGGCTGGCCGCGGTCAACGGCGTAATCCGCGTGTCTCTTGTCCATTACAACACGCTGGAGGAGGTCGACCGTCTCATCGACGCCCTCGGGCGTGCCATGCCGCAGCGGTGAGCGCCGGGACGACCCAAGGATGACCGACCGATCACATCTGGAACAGGATCAGGCACATGGCTGAGTTCGATCTGGTGGTGCGCAACGGCACGGTGGTCACGGCCGCCGATGTCAGCCGCTGCGACATTGGCATCAAGGACGGCCGCATCGTGGCGCTGGCCGAACGGCTCGACACGTCCGGACAGGTCCTCGACGCCTCCGGCAGGCTGGTGATGCCGGGCGGCATCGACAGCCATGTCCACATCGCGCAGGACGGCGACGACGGCACGGTCATGGCCGACGATTTCCGCAGCGGCACGCTGTCCGCAGCCTTCGGCGGCAACACGACGGTCATTCCCTTCGCGCTCCAGCGCAAAGGCCAGTCGCTACGCGCTGCCGTCCAGAATTATCACGCGCGGGCGGAAGGCCAGTGCCTGACCGATTACTCCTTCCACCTCATCATCTCCGATCCCACCGAGCAGGTGCTGGGCCAGGAGCTGCCGGCGCTGGTGCAGGACGGCTACACCTCGTTCAAGGTCTTCATGACCTATGACGACCTCAAGCTGAACGACCGCGAGCTTCTGGAGGTGTTCGACGTCGCCCGGCGCGAGAAGGCGCTGGTGATGGTCCATGCCGAAGGCTATGACGCCATCAAGTTCCTGACCGAGCGGCTGGAGCGCGCCGGCCGCACCGATCCCTATTACCACGCAGAATCCCGCCCGATCCCGGTGGAGCGGGAGGCGACCCACCGCGCCATCTCCTTCGCCGAGATCGTCGACGTGCCGATCATGATCGTCCATGTCTCGTCCGCCGACGCCATCGAACAGATCCGCTGGGCGCAGAGCCGCGGCCTGAAGGTCTATGCAGAAACCTGCACCCAGTATCTGACCCTGACGGCCGACGACCTGAAGGGGCTGAACATGGAAGGCGCCAAATACGTCTGCAGCCCGCCGCCGCGCGACAAGGAAAGCCAGGACGCCTGCTGGACCGGCCTTCAATCCGGGCTGTTCTCGGTCTTCTCCTCCGACCATTGCCCGTTCCGCTTCGACAGCCCCGCCGGCAAGAAGAAGCGGGGCGAGCGGACGGCCTTCAAGTGGGTTCCCAACGGCATCCCCGGCGTCGAGGTCCGGCTGCCGATCCTGTTCTCCGAGGGGGTGGGGAAGGGACGGATTTCCTTGCAGGAGTTCGTCGCGCTGACATCGACCAACCATGCCAGGATGTACGGCCTTGCCCCGCGCAAGGGCAGCATCGCCATCGGGGCGGACGCCGACCTCGTTCTGTGGGATCCCGACCGCAAGGTGACGATCAGCCAGGAGCTGATGCATCACGGGGCCGACTACACGCCCTATGAAGGCATGGAGGTGACGGGCTGGCCCGAAACCGTCCTGCTGCGCGGCACCGTCATCATCGACAAGGGCGTCCAGACCGGCAAATCGGGCCATGGCAAGTTCCTGCACCGGTCGATCTCGCCCTTCGCAGCACCGCGCGGCCGCCGCCCGGCGCAGTACGACTGAGCGGAGCGCCTGATCAGAGGCGGAGTTGGCGGGGGCGGCCGGCGAGGTATCCGAAAACTCCCGCCGCCACCGCGATCGCGACGAAGAGCAGGGCGGAGGCGTGCCAGTCGCCGCTCCAGCCATGCAGCAGCCCGACCAGGAAGGGGCCGCTGGACGCCAGGGTGTAGCCGACGCTCTGCGACATGCCCGACAGGTGCGACGCGATGCGGCTGTCGGGCGAGCGCAGCACGATCAGGGTCAACGCGACGGCGAAGGCCCCACCCTGGCCGATGCCGAGGATTGCCGCCCACAGCGCGATGGTCCAGAGCGGAGCGTAGAGGCAGCCGACCATGCCGATAAGGCTGCAGCCGAGCATCGAAACGGCGGCCAGGCTCTGGCTCGGGGTGCGGGTCGCCAGCATGGGGGCGACCAGCGCCGCCACCACCTGGACCATGACCGATCCGGAAACGATCAGTCCGGCCGTCGTCGGGTCGAACCCGCGGTCGCGCAGCATCGGCGCCATCCAGCCGAGCACGATGTAGGCCAACGCCGATTGCAGTCCCATGAACAGGGTGATCTGCCAGGCCAGGCGGTTGCTCCACAGGCCGCGCACCGAAGCGCCGGCTGGGCCGACCGCGCTCTGGCGTCCACGGGTCAGCGGCAGCCAGGCCACCGCCGCCACCACCGCCGGCACCGCCCAGAAGGCCAGGGCGCCGGTCCATTGTCCGAGCGCCCGTTCCAGCGGCACCGTCGCCCCCGCGGCAATCGCCGCCCCGGCGCAGAGCGCCATGGTGTAGACCCCCATCATCAGGCTGATCTTGCGGGGGAAGTCGCGCTTCACCACGGCGGGCAGAAGCACGCCGATGATGCCGATCCCCGCGCCCGCCAGCGTCGCCCCGGCGAAGAGTGCCGCGAAAGTGCCGACCCCGCGCAACGCGACGCCGAATCCCAGGACCAGCAGGGTGAAGAAGATCGTCCGCTCCGTGCCGAAGCGCTGGGCCAGACGCGGAGCGATCACCCCGAACAGGCCGAGGCACAGCACGGGCGAGGTCGTCAGCAGCCCGGCCTGCCCGGAACTCAAACCGGCATCGCGCACCACGTCGCCCATCACCGGCGCAAGGCTCGACAGCGCCGGCCGCAGGTTCAGCGCCACCAGCACCAGGGTGACGGCGACCAGCAGCGGATGATGCAGCGCCGGATTTTCCATCCGATGGATTTCGGGGCGGGTGGCCGCCGGGCCGCCGCTGAGGGTATCGGCGGATCGGCCGGCGGCGCTTTCGATGGTCATGAACAACCTGGGCGGCTTTGTTGGCAAGGCCAATCAATCGACCATTGGTTGCTCGCAGGGTCAACCCGCCTACGCTGCAACCCACCCCAGCGAACGCGGGGACCCGTCACGGGCGGCAAGAAAACAGAAATTCCGGCGCAGTCGTTTTCCGGTCAGAGGCACTCGCTCAAAGCAACCGCATTGCGCACGCTTCGAACGACTTCGGCAATCCTATCCGGGTCGATTGCGTCGCGCCGCGCGCCGCCCTGGCAAAGCGCGCCGCGGAAGCCGAGGATCGAGGGCCCTAGCGCCGCCAGCGGAGCGATGTCGGCGAGCCTCAGCGACCCAGCCAGACCGGCCAGCAATCCGGTATCGCGCGCCTGTCCGAGGAAGGCGGCCAGCGCGTCGGCCGACAGATGATCGCGCAGGGTGCGGCCATCCTTCAGGCCGGTGTCCAGCATCACACCGATAAAGCCGGCATCGGCCATGGCGCGGACCAGATCGGGGGTGGGGGCGGTCAGGTCGGCCAGGATGACGCCGACCAGGGCGGCTGCGCCGCGCGCCTCGGCGGCTGCGGCGATGCAGGCGAGCGGATCGCCCCCGGCGCCGATGCCCATCTTCACGATGTCGACACCGGTTCCCGCCGTCCGCGAAACCGCCGCCGCCACGATTGCCGGGTCCATCGCCAAGTCGCCGATGGTGGCGCTGACCGGCCTGCGTCCATCGACCGTTCGCAGGCAGGCCTCGATGATGCCGGCCGGCAGCGCACCCAGGGCGCCGTCGTCCGGGTTCTTCAGATCGATCAGGTCGGCCCCGGCCGTCACGGCGATCCCGGCCTCATCGGGATTGGTCACACTGGCGAGCATGCGGATCATGAGGACACCTGTTGTTTGGCCGTGTGGTCCGCAGCGGGGCCGGCGGCGGGCGATCCCGCAGCGAGGCTTTCGGACCGGAAGGCGGCCACGCGGTCGGACAGCCAGCCCCAGGCCTCGCGCTCGCGGTCTCCGGCGGTCTTCTCGACGGCGATGGCAAGGTAGGCCATCTCCCGCTCCACCTTCTCCCAGGGAAGCATGTGCAGCCGGCTGCACAGGATCGCCGCCTCGATTACGGCGGCGGCGGCACGGTTGTGGCCTTCGAAGGGCCGATGCGCCTCCCGATGGACGGTCCGGCAATGGAAGCGCGGGCGCACCGGGTCGGGCTCGATCCGGACCACCTCCACCTCCCAATGGGCGAGGCTGTCGGCCAGCCGTACCCCGGCGATGGCGGTTGCCGGGACCAGCGGCCAGTCCCGCCGCCCGGTCAGGCAACCGGCGAACAGGCGTGCGTCGTCGGTGACGTTGATCACGGCCCGACCGGTGGCTTCGAGCGCGTTGAGCGTGACGGAGGGGCGGAAGGGGGCGATCACCAGATCGTCTGCCGTCCGCGTCACACCGAAGGGAGCGATGTGCGGGCTCCCGTCGGCGCCCAGCGTGGTGACGATGGTTTCGAGGATCATGATGCCTTTCCGCAGGCCCGGCGGCGCTCCTGCAAAGTCGTACCCGCCGCCTTGAAGCCGTGCGGGTCGCTGCCTGCCTCCGATTCTGGCACTTCCTCCACCGTGCAGCCCCAGGCTAGATCCTCATCCTGGACGTAACGCTTGCCGAGCTGCCAGGCGAGGAAGGCCTTGTGCAACTCCACCCCCATATAGAAGGCATGCCCGCCATCCTGTGCCAGCCCGAGCAGGGGATAGAGCTTATAGGGGTCGGTCGCCACATGGTGGCCATCGCGGTTGTAGACATGGACCCCGTCCTCCGCCACCTCGACCCGGAAGGAGGGGTCGCGGATGTTGCGGGCGGTCTCCGCGATCTCGGCCGGGGTGCCGGCATAGGGGCGGCGGTCGCGCAGGGCCATCAGCCCGTCGTCGATGCCCTTCGGCAGGCTGCCGCTTTCCGCGGCGGCATGCATGATCCGCCGCGCCCGGTCGGCCTCGCGCACCGCGGTGCGGGCATGCGGGCTGACCTGAAGGGTGAGGATGGCGCCGATAGACAGTTCCGACACCATGCCCATCAGCAGCGCCGTCGTGCCTGTGGTGTCGGCGTCGGTCAATTCTGTCAGGTTGCCGATGCCCATCAGCATCCCGATGTCGGGATAGCGCCGGCGCAGCTCGTGATAGCGCACCACCGAGTCCGTGAAGCCGTAATGGATGGGGTCGAGCACCGGGTCGGCCAGGAAGCGCCGCCCGGCCGTCCGCAGCCGGTCGACGGCACGGCACAGCGACTCCAGGTCGCGCGGCTTGGCCGGAACCAGGATCGGCGTGGCGTTCGTCCGCTCCAGCACCCACAGCGTGTCCTCGCTGAGGCTCAGCAGGTAGGAGGCGCCGGCCGCCGCCCCACGCAGCAGCTCGTCGGGGTCGGCGCTGTCGACGCTGACGCTGTGGCCGGCGGCGACCAGGGCGGAAACGGCAGTCTCCAGCCCCTCGAACCGTTCGCCCGGCTGGCAGCCCAGGTCGATGACGTCGGCGCCGTCGCGGCGCAGCCTTGCGGCGGTCTCCAGCAGATTGTCGACGGAACGTTGGGGCGCATCGACGATCTCGGCGAAGATCGTCACCGCATGGGCGCTCAGGTCGGCCTGCGCCGCCCGCCCGCCGAGATAGGCGGGGATGTCGCGCAGTTCCTCCGGTCCGCGTTCGAAGGCGACGCCGAAATGAGCGGACAATGCCGCCAGATCGCAGCGGGTCCGGCCGGGCAGGAGCACCCGTGCGCCGGGGGGCGGGGGCGGCAGGCGGCGCCTGATCAGTTCCTCGGTCATCAGGGCGGCGACGCTGACGCCGATCTGCACCACGTCGAAGCGGAAGGGGGCGGGCGCCATCCCGTCGAGCATCGACCGCAGGCGCGGCTCGGCGAGCTTTCCGGTCACGAAGACGAGGTGGTCAGACATTCAAGGCGCGCCTTCAGCGCGGATTCGAGGTCGGGAACGGTTTCGACGACGGTCGTCGCCTCGAAGCCGCGCAGCCGTTCGACATTCTCCAGGTCGATGCGCCGGGGATAGACCGGCACCATGCCGTGCGGCGCCTCGGTCATCATTTCCGGCGCGGTGTCGCAGGCGAAGACGATGCAGGGCACCCGGCATTTGCCGGCCTGGGCGAAGGCGTTGGTCGGCAGCGTGTCGGAAATGCCCTGCACGCATTTGGCGACCGTGTTGGAAGTCGCCGGACCCACCACCAGCGTGTGGTATTCGCCGAAATAGAACCGCCCGATCTGCGGGGCGCTGGCGGCCCGGTCGCGGAACAGGCGGGTGCCGGGAGGAAAATTGCCGTCGCGACGGCGGTACATTCGCATGACCTCCTCGGCCGCCTTGCTGAGGAAGACGTCGAGCGGCGCCAGCCGCGCCATCAGGTCGAGCGTCTCCTTGATGTAATGGCCCGACCCGGTCAGCGCCCAGGCCAGCCGCGGCAATGCGGGCGGAGGGGCGATGCTGTTCATGCCCGCACGCTGGGGACAGGCTCGACCTCAGGGCAGCGCAGCAGCGCGCAGCCGGGGGTGGCGCGGCCCGCCAGCGCCTCCTCCATCAGGAGGTGGTTGTCGCGGTGAATGCACCAGCTCTCGCCGGCGAAACGGGCGCGCCAGAGCGGGAAGGCCGCGTCGACCAGCCCGTCGCGGGCCAGCGACGCGGCATCGGTCGCCACACAGGGGCAGGGCCCCGACTTGACCAGCACCAGCGCCGCCGCGTCCAGCTCCACCGCCAGCCATGCCGCGAGGCTGTCGGAGGTGACCTCCCAGCTCTCGGCGATCTCGGGCTGGTCGAGCGCCATGGCCGACGGCAGCCACACCGCCGGCATCCGCGCCCGGATCAGCGACCGCAGCCGCTCCCGCGTCGCCGCCGTTTGCAGGGTCGGGCAGATGCCGTGCAGCATCAGCCCGAACTGTTCCATCGCCAGCAGGGCCATGCGGTGGGCGAGCCGGTCGTCGAAGCGCCAATTGTCCTGGGCGTCGCGCACGGCGTCGGCGAAGGGCCCGCCGCCCGGCACGATGACCACGGGGTGGAGATGGCCGGGCCGGGCGATCAGATCCAGCCAGGTTCCCAGCCGGTGCCAGTCGGACAGGCTGCCGCCGATCTTGATCACCCAGGGCCGCGCTGCGGGGGCTGGGGATCCGTCCTCAGGCGATGCGTTGGCCGTCATCGGGTCAGATCCGCCGGTCCGCCATCGTCAGCGGGCGGAGCGACGCCGGAAGGGATTGGCCCGGCATCTGGTCGCGCGTCCGCTCCAGCCGGATGCCCGGCACCGCGACGCCGTCATAGATGTCGAGCTTCGCCACCGACACGCGGGCCGACTGCACCTGTTCGTGGGCAAGGCACATGCGGGCGATCTTTTCCGCCAGCATCTCGACAAGGTTGGTGTGCTCGTCCATCAGGATCCGCTTCAGCCCGGACAGCAGATCGTCGTAGGACAGCACGTCGCCGATGTCGTCTGAGAACTGGGCGCCGTCCTGGCGCACCTGCAGCAGCAGGTCGATGCGCACCCGCTGCGGCGCGTCGCGCTCATAATCGAAAACGCCGATCCGGCAGGGCAGAACGACGTTTTCCAGAAACAGCTCGTAAAGGCCGGCGGGGATGGTGGACGGGCCGGAGGCGGCGGCGGTCAGGCCACGCGCGCATTGGGCCGAAAGAATCGCGTCTAGCATCGGTGCCGTCCTCCTGGCTGTTGTCCGGCGGAGCCGAGCGTGGATTTGGTGTCGGGCGGGCCACATTTGTACCTTACCGGCATCCGGAAGGCTGCATCTGTTCGAAAGCGACAGCAATGTGGCGATTTCCGCCGTCCCATGCCTGTTTTCCCCCATCCGGTCCCGCTTGACCTTCCGCCCGCCCGCTGCGGCGTCAGGTCAGGCCGGCGAACTCGTGCGCGGCGGCGAGCGGGCTGTGACGCTGGCTCTGGCGGTCGCTGCGCGGTGCGATGCCGAAATGGTCGCGGTAGCACTTGCTGAAATGGGTGGCGGAGATGAAGCCGCAACTGATCGACACCTCCATCACCGACATGCGGGTCTGGCACAGCAGTTGCCGCGCCCGCTTCATCCGGAGGCCGAGATAGTATTTGGCCGGCGAGCAGTTCATGTATTTGCGGAACAGCCGCTCGAGATTGCGGCGGGATTGGCCGAGCTCCGCGGCGAGTGTCAGCAGATCCAGCGGTTCCTCGATGTTGGCCTGCATCACTGCCACCGCGGCGTTGAGATCCTCGTGGTCCAGCACCGGATTGGCCTGCAGTTCCTCCTGCTGGCGGATGCTGCCGGCACGGATCTTGGTGTGCAGAAGCTGCTCGGCGATGTCCATCGCCAGCTTCTCGCCATGGCGGGCGGCGATCAGGTGCAGCATCATGTCGGTGGCGGCCGTGCCGCCAGCGCAGGTGAAGCGGTTGCGGTCGATGGTGAACAGCTCGCCCGTCGCTTCGATCTCCGGGAAGGTCTCGGCGAAGCCGGCCATGTTCTCCCAGTGGATGGTGCAGCGGTAGCCGTTCAGCAGGCCGGCCCGGGCCAGGATATGGCTGGCCGTGCACAGGGCGCCGAAGGCGATTCCCTGGGCGGCCGAACGCCGCATCCACGAGAACATCGCCCGATCTTCGTACCAATGGCCGCCGATGCCGCTGCACACCATCACGGTGGACAGCGGCGGGCAGTCGGCAATGGCGTGGTCGACGCAGATCCCGATGCCGTTGCTGGCCCGCTGAACGCCGCCGGCCGGGGAGAGCAGCACCCAGCGATAAAGATCCTTTCCGCTGATGTGGTTGGCAAGGCGGAGAGGCTCAACCGCCGCGGTGAACGCGATCATGGAGAAATCGGGAACCAGGAGAAAACCGATTGTGTCTGCTTGGGAAACGCCGGATTGCTGCTCGTTGCACTTCATTGTCCCGTGCCCCTCTTCCGCTTTCCTGTTCGTATCGTGGGTCGCGAATGGTCGGCGAACACGCTGTTTTCCCGCGGCCTTGATTGCAGTGGTGGCCGCGTTCGGATGGGCGGAGATCGTTCACTTCGCGCACCATCAAGTTTTTATGACAAGCAGCCTACGCAGGTCGGGGCCCTGCGACATTGAACAAAGCGGACATAATTCTTGAAGGAGCGCGACGTTGATCGAGTCGGGAATGTTTTTTATGCAAATAATCCGTCAGTGCTAACAATAGCACCGCCCGGTGGAGCAGCCATGCTCTCTGCATGAGGTAGCCCCGTTGCCCCGAACGTCCGCTGTGCGCAGTTCCCATGCCGGGGAACCTTCACAGGCAGGCCAGCAACTCGCCGCGACCGCCGAATCCACGGTCGCCAAGCCAGCGCCGTGCCTGTCCGGTCAGGCCCCGGCAGGCGGGCGGAACTCCGTGCAGCCCGGAAAGATGATTGTCCAGAAGCGACAGGAAGGGCAACTGATTGAGCCCGCAATCGGCAAAGCCCGGCAGCGGATCGATCTCACCGCGGAACAGGATGGTGCCGTTGCGCATGCCGTGACCTGTGAAAGCCCCCGGCCTGCCGCCGATCAGCAGGCTGCCGGCAGTCATGTGCAGGGCGGCATAGGCGCCGGCATCGCCACCGACGGCGATCAGCCCGCGACGCATGCGTGCGCCTGCGCGGTCGCCGCATGCGCCATAGACAAGGATCCGCCCTCCCGTCATCCCGGCCCGCTCGCCGGGGAGGGCACCGCCCAGCTCGCTGCCGGCGTCGCCCCGGATGATCAGTTCGCCGCCACGCATGGAGGCACCCGCCGCCAACCCTGCCGACCCCTCCACCAGCAGCGAGCCGCCACTCATGCCGGTGCCGGCGCGATGGCCGACCGGCCCGGCGACCCGGATGGTGCCGCCGGTCAGTCCGGCACCGACGAAATCGAGCCGCCCGTCGCCCTCCAGCTCGACGGTGTCGCCCGGACTGCCCGACAGGTCGAACAGGTCGCCCACCGCGACGTGGCCCCGGCCGAGCCGCAGAGGTAGCGCGGCGATTTCCGGCAAGGCCAGTTCCGCCAGCCGGTGCGGCAGCAGGGGGGAGGCGTCGAGGCGGCCGGTCAGCGGGCCTTTCAGGCGGAAGCTCAGCACGCTCATAGCAGCAGCTCGTGAAGGTGGAAATGGTGGCGACCCAGCTTGCCGCCGTAATTGCCGGCGGTGATGCCCCAGACGCCGGAGCCGCGGCCGCGCCCGATCAGGCACATCAGCCCGGCCGTGGTGGCGGCGGCGACATCGGCGGCAGTCAGCCCGTCGATGACGATTTCCAGCACCGATTCGACCTCGGCCGGCAGGCGGGAGCGGGGCAAGCCACGCAGCGTCGGGCAATAGGCGTCGTTGGTCGAGGCCGGCATCCCCTTGTACTTAGCCCCGACCTTGGAGCCGGAACGGACGACCCCGCCGGGGAAGGGCAGCACCACGTTGGGCACGGCGCGCATGGCATCCGCCGCCGCTTCCGCCGCCTCCAGCGCCGCCATCCGCGCATCGGCGAGGATCAGCAGGTTGCCGCCGCCGACCGCCGGGACGCTCCAGCTCGATTCCTCGCACAGGAACTCGCCGTCCATCACCGGGATGCGCCAGTAGCGCCGGCCGCCAAGCAGCTTCGACATCTGCTGGCCGTCGCCGAAATAGCGGAGCTTCCGGCCCAGCGGGATCAGATCCTCCTTGGCGCCGCGGGGCACGCCGGCGAAGCAGGCGGTGCCGGGACAGGTCAGGATGCATTGGCCGAGCCGGGTCTCCACCTGCTTGCCCAGCACGCTGCGCCCGGTCGCGAAGAACAGCAGGGACACGCCGGGCCGTCCGTCCGGCGTCTCTTCCGGCGCCAGTTCCCGCTCGATCCCGGCTTCGCAGCCGCAGGCGATGACCGAGGTGGCGAAGCCGGTCGCCGCCATGCCGGCGTGGCGCGCCCAGGCCGGCGTGTCGGCGGTCACGATCAGCCGGGTCGCCTTCATGTCGAAGGCCTCGGCATAAGTGTTTTCGATATGGATGCCGTTCAGAAGCATAGGTCGGACGCCGTCAGGGTCGGAACGATGGACAGGCCGCCGCGGCCATGGTCGTGGATCTCGCCGTCCGCGATGCGGAAGTTGCCGAGCCGTACTGTCTGGTGATCCTCGAACCAGGGCTTCAGCCGCCGTTCGATGGCGGGGTCGAACTCCGGCCGGACGACGATGGTGTCACCCCAGCCGGTCGCGGTCAGCGTGCCGTTCCGTGCAACCGGCCGGCCGTTCTTGAACACCCAGGCAGGGGCCGCGAACATCGCCTCGCGGTCGGGCAGATCGTCGTACACCACCACGTCGGCGACGGCGCCGGGGCGCAGGTGGCCGCGGTCGCGCAAGCCCAGCACGCGGGCGGGGCCGGCGCGGGTCATGATGGCGATCTCGTCGAGCGTGTATTCGCGCCCGATGGAGCCGAGCCGGCTGTGCGCCGCCACGTCGGGGTTGATCCGCGCCAGCTGCTCATTGCGGAAGCTGCGGTCCATCAGCAGTCGGATCAGGTGCGGATAGCTGGTGAAGGGGCCGCCGTTCGGGTGATCCGTGGTCAGATAGACCCGCCAGGGATCGTCGATGAGCAGGAACAGCTCCAGCCCGATCGCCCACTGCAGAGCGTTGACGAAGGCCTTGTCACGGTAGCGGAACGGCACCAGCCCGCAGCCGCCGTCGCATTCGATGTCGGTGCACACCCACTTGCGCGGACTGGCGAGGCCGCTGTTGCGGAACTGCGACATGATGTCGGCCGACGCGGTGATGGTCTGGCCGAAAATGATCTGGCCGACATCGACCGAGATGTTCGGGCTGCGGTTCACCGCTTCGGCGATCTCGGCGGCGGCCGAGGAGAAACGGCGGTCGCCCTCCGTCCCATAGCTGTGGAATTGCAGATGGGTCAGGTGGGCGGGCAGCCCGTCGAGCGCGGCGATGGTGTCGCGCGTCACCGCTTCGTTGCCGGGGATGCCCAGATTGTTGCAGTGGATGTGCAGCGGATGCGGCACGCCAAGGTCGGACAGGGATGTGGCAAGCGTGGTCAGGATGCGGCGCGGGGTGATGCCGTAATGGGGATGCGCCTCGTCCAGGTCCAGGCGGCGCTGGTTGAACTTGAAGGCGCTGATGCCGCCGGGATTCACCACCTTGACGCCGACCGCCTGGGTGGCGTGCAGGATCCAGGCGACATAGTCGTTGACCTCCGACTGCGTCGCCCCGGCGGCCAGCCGCTCCAGCAGGAAATCGTCGTTGCCGAGGACGGCGTAGCAGCCCTTGTCGATGATCGGGATGTCTGCCAGTTCCAGATGGGTGTGGCGCGCGTTGGACGGCAGCATGGCCGGCTCAAACGCCGCCGTGTAACCCATCTCGGCATAGCGGTAGCCGGTGAGGAAGCTGGACGGGGTGAACAGTCCGCTGCCGGAGCGGCGCAGCCCGTCCGGGCTGCTGCCATGCTCGCGATGCTCCTCCGGAAGAAGCAGGCGGGCGAGGTTGACCTTGCCGCCGCCGATGTGGCTGTGGATGTCGATGGCGCCGGCCATGACGATGCGGCCGTCGAGGTCGATCACGTCCCCGATGCGGGCATCCTCCGGAGGGGGGGCTGCGATGCGGCCGTCCTTTAGATACAGGTCACGCAACCCGCCGCCATCCGCGATACCGGTCGGATCACAGACGCGACCGCCGCGCAGCAGGGTGTAGGCGTCAGACATGCGCTGTCTCCCGAAGCGGGGTGGCGAGCGGGGGGGCCGGGAGGCGCCCGAGCAGGGCGCTCAGCACCGTTGCGGCCGACGGGAGCGTGGCTGCGGTGGTTCGCAAGCGGCGCAGGGGCAGGGCGGCGACGCCATCGCCGCGATGGATGCTGCCGGAATGATCCAGTCCCGGGACGGCAACCGGGATCAGCACCTCCGGGTCGCGGGGCAGCGGCTGTCCGGGGCGGGCCAGCACGACCATCGGCGTGCGGGTGTCCGGCAGTTCCGCGCCGTTCAGGGCGGAAAGCCAGACCAGCGCATCGACCTCGCCCCCGGCCAGCAGGCTTTTCAGCCGGTAGCGCAGCGGATCGTGCTCCGGCGGGCCGGCCCCCAGGCGGGAGCGCAGCGGCACGCCATACTGCCAGGCGCACACGTAGTTGGCGCCCAGCGCGTTTCCCTTGCCGCCCAGGGGCAGGCCAGCACAGCGGGTGGAGGCGTTGGCGGTCACCACGAGGTGGTTGAAGGCCTCGACGGCGACATCGCCGGCCGCTGGGTCCAGCGAGGCGGCGATCCAGCCGACAACGCCGAAGCGCGCCTTGCGCAACGCTGCGGCGACGCGGGCCAGATCCTCAATTGCCATGCCGCCCACCCGGTCACCGCGGGGTGTTTCTCCGGCCAGCAGCTGCGACAGGGCGGCGGCGATGGCGGGCGCGTGAGCCAGGTCGGCGGTCAGGCGTTCGAACCCGTCCGGTGTTGGGCCGTCGCCAGGGCCGATCAGGAAGCCTCGCGCAGCGCCGCCATCGCGGAACAGCGCCGTCGGCGGACGGACGATGCGGTCGAACAGGCGGGGGGCATGGCGCTCGAACTCGGTTCCGAACAGCACGAACAGGTCGGCGCGGTTGCGAATTTCGCCGAAGGTAGCGGTCATGGCGCCGGTCACTTGAAAGGCGCGCAGGCCATGGAACAGGCTGTCGGACGCGGCGTGGTCCACCACTGCTCCCAGCCGTTCCGCCAGCGCCAGAGCCGTCGAGACTCCCTCGGTGTCGGCGGCGAGCCCCCCGATTGCAGGAGACGCCGCATCCCCGAGCAAGGCCGCCGCCGCGTCCAGCGCTTCGTCGAGCGGAACGGCGCGACCCTTGATGAAGCAGTGGGCCGGCAATGCCGGAAGGGCGAACAGGGTGCGTGCCCGTGCACAGCCGTTGGCGCTCACCCTGAGCTGTCCGGTGCCATCGCGTGCGATTGCAAGGTCATCGCAGGTCATTGCGCAGAACGGGCAAACGACATCGCTCATGGGCGGCGGAAGGTCGCTCCCGCCGAATCCGTAGTCCATATCCCAATCCCCGCGCATGATGAAGAATGTGAAGGGTTATCTTAAATAGTAATCAGCACCTAAAGTGGGTTAATTTATTTTGAGGAAATGAGTAAATCAGGGGGTGTTATTCTGGTAATGTTGAATAATTATTTGCTTTCTATCATTGTTCTAATTGATTTTCTCGTAGTCGATTTTATTATGAACGAAAGGCGGCTGGTCGCCTTGGCTTTTGCGACAGGTAGGCCATGATTTGCGGCGAACAGCGCATAACGGTCGACACAGTTCGGGTGGAGGTGCCCGCCCGGCTGCATCTTGGGTTCCTCGACATGGAGGGCGGGTTGGGCCGGCGCTTCGGCAGCCTCGGCCTGACTCTCGACGGGCTGGGAACGGACCTGATGCTGAGCAGGAGAGAACCGGGAAGCGATCCATCCGTCCGTCCGGTCTGCCGGGCGGCGGGGTATCTCGACCGTCTTTGCGATGCCCTGGGGTTGGAAAACCGCTTTTTCCTGCGGCTGGGCCGGACCATCCCGTCCCATTCCGGGCTGGGATCGGGCACCCAGCTGGCGTTGGCCGTCGGGGCCGCCCTGTCGGCCATGACCGGCCGGCCGCTGCCGCCGCGCCGGGTCGCCAGCCTGCTCGACCGGGGCGCGCGGTCGGGTATCGGCGTCGGCGCCTTCGAGCAGGGTGGTGTCATTCTGGACGGCGGCAAAGGCGCGTTGGATGAACCTCCGCCCGTCATCAGCCGCATGGCCCTGCCGGAGGCGTGGCGCATGCTGCTGGTGTTTGACGACGCCAACCGCGGACTGTCCGGCACGGCTGAGACGGTCGCCTTCCGCGATCTGCCGCCCTTCCCGGCGGACAAGGCGGCCTATCTGTGCCGGTTGGCGCTGATGGTCGGCCTGCCTGCGCTCGCAGAAGGGGATGCCATGCGGTTCGGTGCCGCTGTGACCGAGCTCCAGAGCGTGGTCGGCGATCATTTCGCCCCGGCCCAGGGCGGGCGCTTCAGCAGCCTGGATGTGGCCGAGGTTCTGCGCTGGCTGCCCTCGGCCGGCGCCACGGGTGTCGGGCAGAGTTCATGGGGGCCGACCGGCTTCGCCATCTTTGGCGAAGCCGGGGGGGCGGAGCGGGCGGCTGAGGGTGCGCAGGCGCGCTGGCGGACGCGGTCCAACCTGCGCTTCGTCGTCTGCCGGGGGCGGAATCACGGTGCGGTGGTGGAGACCTTCACCGATCAAAACACAGTCGCTGCCGGATATGAAACAGTCGCAAAAAAGACAGCTTGAGCTTGTAAGGTGAAAGACAGTGCCATGAAGCGAACCGAGGACTTCGTTTCATGGAAAAGTCTTATATTATGCACGCCATTACTCCGGCGAAGGCGGTCAGTCCATTTGACATCAACATGGCATGCGATGCCGGGTATGGCGTCATCGTACCTTATGCCAATGTCGAGACTGGCGAGGTGTCGGGACTCGTCCAGGACATGATCTTTTCCCGCGCTCCGGGCGACGCCAAGCGAACCGGTCTGTTCATCGCCGGCCGCGACATCCTGACGGCGCTGGACATGCTGGGGGCGGCGCGTGGGGCCATGGTCCCGCCGTTCGAAATTTCGGTCTTCGCCGATCCGTCGGGCGCCTACACCACCGCCGCGGCGATGATCGCGAAGGTCGAGGCACAGCTTGAGAAGGTCGGAATGGCGTTGGCAGGGTCGCGGGTCGCGGTGTTCGGCGGCAAGGGACCGGTTGGCGGTGTCGCCGCGGTGCTGGCCGCGCGTGCCGGCGCGTCCGTTCAACTGGTCGGCCATGACGGTGCGGCGTCCGTCGCCGAGCGGGCGGCCTCCTACCGTCAGCGGTTCGGCGTGACGCTGGGCGCGGTGGACGGTTCGACCGACGCGCTCAAGGCGGTCGTCCTGGCGGAAACCGACGTGGTGCTGGCGGTTGCCCGCGCCGGCGTCCAGGTGCTGAGCCGTGCGCAGATCGCCGCCGCCCCGTCGGTGCGGGTGGTTGCCGACGTCAATGCCGTGCCGCCGGCCGGCGTGGAGGGGGTGGACGCCTTCAGCGACGGGGCTCCCATCGACGGGACGGACGCCGTCGGCATCGGCGCGCTCGCCATCGGCAATGTGAAGTTCAAGACCCAGCATGGCCTGTTCAAGGCGATGCGCGAGGCGGCGAAGCCGGTCTATCTGGCATTCGACGACGCCTTCGCCCTGGCCCGCGCCCAATGCCGGACAGCGGCGTGATCCTGGTCGCTGCCCTGTCGGGCCGGGCCATCGCCCAGGCGGTGGCGCGCACCGGGGCCGACGTGGCGACGCTGGACCAGTTCGGCGATGCCGATCTGCCGCCGCCCGCCCGTTGCGTGGAGGGGGATCCCGTGACCGGTTTCGACCGGGATGCACTGATCGCCGCTGCTCGCTCTCTGGTTCCGCCGGGCAGCGCTCTGGTGGTCGGGTCGGGGTTCGAGCAATCGCCCGACATGCTTGGCGCGCTGATGCAGGCCGGCTCCTATCGCCTGCTTGGCAACGGGCCGGATATCGTGCGGGCGGTCAAGGATCCGGCTGGCTTCGCCGCGCGGCTGGCGACGCTGGGCCTGGAAGACCTGGGCATCGGGCATCCGGAAGCGCAGCTGGCAATGCCAGACGATGCGATCCCCGGGCACTGGCTGGTCAAACGGACAGGAGCGGCCGGGGGCTGGCATATCGCGCCCTGGGCCGGCAGTCCCTTGCCGGACGGTCATTACCTGCAACGGCGGGCAGAGGGACGGCCAACCTCCGTCGCCTTCATCGCCGACTGTACCGGCCGGTGCGAAACGGTGGCGATCAGCCGGCAATGGACCGATCCGGCGCCCGATGCGCCCTTCCGCTATGGCGGGGCGGTGCTTCCGGCGGCGGTGCCGCAGTCGCTGGCCGACCGACTCTCGGAAGCGGCACGCCGCATCGCCGCCGCCTTCGGGCTGGTCGGGCTGAACAGCCTGGACCTGCTGGTCGACGGCAATTCGGTGACGGTGCTGGAGGTCAACCCGCGTCCGGGAGCCACGCTCGACCTGCTCGAACGCCACCGACTGGGCGGGGTGATGCGCGCCCATCTTGATGCTGTCGCCGGACGCGCCTGGAAGCTGGGGGACGCGCGTCCGGGCGTCATTGCCGGGGCGGTGGCCTATGCCGCCTCGGCACTGACGGTGCCGGTGGATTTCCCCTGGCCCCCCTGGTGCGCCGACCTGCCTCGTGCCGGCAGCGCGTTGGTGGGCGGACAGCCGTTGTGCAGCGTCACCGCCTGGGGCGGGGACGAGGACGAGGCACGGCATCGCCTGTCCTGCCGGATCGAACGCATCGTCGCGGACGTCTCGCGGCGGGCTTGCTTTGTGGAGAGAACCGTCGATGGCCTCGCTTCCCTTCAGTGTTAACCGGCTTGCCGCACCCCTGGTCCATGCCCTGGTGGCAGACGCCGCCATGCTGCGGATCGGAGTGGAGCAGCATCCCGCCGGCTGCACCGTGATCGATGCCGGCATCGACCGGCCCGGCAGCCTGGAGGCCGGGCGCCGCATCGCCGAGATTTGCCTGGGCGGCGCCGGCAGCGTGCGCATCGCCATGGATTCCCCCTTCGTCCATTGGCCGGCGCAGGTGACGGTGACGGCCGCCGATTCGGTCCTGGCCTGCCTCGGCAGCCAATATGCGGGCTGGAGCCTGTCGGGCGAGAAATTCTCGGCCTTGGGTTCCGGTCCCGGGCGGGCCCTGGCGGTGAAGGAGCCTTTGTTCGCCGAACTCGGCTATCGCGACATGGCCGACCGCGCCGTGCTGGTGCTGGAGACGGACAAGCGGCCGCCGGTCTCGGTGGTGGAGAAGGTGGCGCGAGACTGCGGCGTGCCGGCGGAGCGCGTGACCCTGATCCTGACGCCGACCCGCAGCCCGGCCGGCATCGTACAGATCGTGGCCCGCGTGCTGGAGGTCGGGCTGCACAAGCTGCACGCCCTGAACTTCCCGTTGGAGCGGGTGCGCGACGGCATCGGCTGTGCGCCGTTGCCGCCGCCGGGGCGCGATTTCGTCCAGGCGATGGGCCGGACCAACGACGCCATCCTGTTCGGCGGAACCGTCCATCTGCTGGTCGACGGTCCGGACGACGATGCGGCCGATCTGGCGGCCCGCCTGCCCAGCTCGGCCTCAGCCGACTATGGCCGGCCCTTCGCCGACCTGTTCGCGGCCAGCGGCTTCGACTTCTTCAAGATCGACCCGATGCTGTTCAGCCCAGCCCGCGTGATCGTCACTGCCTTCGAGAGTGGGCGGAGCTTCAGCGCCGGGGCGCTGGCTCCGGCGCTGCTCGACCGCTCCTTCGGCATCGGCGGGTAGGGGAGGCCGGGGCATGGGGCGGACACGCATCGCCATCTTCGTGGATGGCGCCGACTGGCACACCCGGCGGCTGACCGCCGCCTTCGCCCGCCTTGGCGCGAAGGCGGTGCCGGTGTCGCTCAGCGCCTGTGGCTTCGGTCCGGAGGGACCGGTGATTCCGGGCTTCGATGGAGGACTGCCCGACGCCTGTCTGGTCCGCACCATTTCCGCCGGCAGTTTCGAGCAGGTGACGCTGCGGCTTGGCGTGCTGCATGCGTTGGTCCATGGCGGGGTGCCGGTCGCCAACAACCCCGCGGCCATCGAGCGTTGCGTCGACAAGAGCGCCACTGCCTACCGGCTGGCCGCTGCGGGGGTGCCCACCCCACGCACCTGGAGCGTCGCCGACCCGGTCCAGGCCTCCGCCATCCTGGCCGCCCTCCACACCGAGGGACGGGCTGCGGTGCTGAAGCCGCTGTTCGGGTCACAGGGGAAGGGGCTGCGCCGGATCGATCCCGGCATGGCTCTTCCCGGTCCCGAGGAGATCGCCGGACTCTACCACCTGCAGGAATATGTCGGTGCGGCCGATGGCGGCTGGTTCGACTGGCGCGTCTTCGTGGTGGATGGGCGTCCGCTCGCCGCCATGGTCCGTCAGGGCGACCATTGGATCACCAACGTCAAGCAGGGGGCGCGCTGCCATCCGGCCAGTCCGGGCGGCGTGCTCGGCGATCTGGCGGTGGCCGCCGCCGCCGCCGTCGGCGCCGACTATGCCGGGGTGGACGTGATCCGCGCGCCCGACGGCCGGTTCCTGGTGCTGGAGGTCAACAGCATGCCGGCGTGGCGCGGCCTGCAGGCGGTGACGCCGGTGGACGTGGCGCAGGCGCTGGCCGATCTGGTTCTTGCCCGTCTGGCGTCGGCATCGCCGGTATCGACGGACGCGAGGAGGGCCGGATGAGCGCCCTGCTGCCGACCCCGCTCAACGATTGCCGGGAATTGGTGGAGGAGGCGGTGTTCACCGCCTGCCGGCTGGAACTGATGGCGCTGAAGCCGGGCAACGTCCACATCCATGCGGACGGCCATGGGATGAGCGTGGCGCAGTTCCTCGACAGCGCCGCCGCCATCGCCCCTATCCTCGCCACGCCCAGCCGCCGGGTGGGGGAGGCGATCCTGCGCGCGGTCGCGGCGACGCGGGAAGTTGCCGGCTGCAACACCAACCTCGGCATCGTGCTTCTTTTGGCGCCGCTCGCCGCCGCGGCGCTGTGCCGCGACAAAGGGGAGCCGCTGCGGCTGAGGCTGGCGCGGGTGCTCGACGGGCTGAGCGCCGCCGATGCCACCGACGCTTTCGCGGCCATCCGCCTGGCATTGCCGGCCGGGTTGGGGCAAGCCCAGCAGCATGATGTCGCCGAGGTCCCTCGTGTCGATCTGCGTGCCGCGATGGCTGCGGCGGCCGACCGCGACCTGATCGCGCGGCAGTACACCACCGCCTTCGCCGACGTCTTCACCTTCGGCGTTGCGCGGGGGCGCTCGGCCCTGCGTCGCGGCGCCAGTCCGGCGGAGGCGGCGAGCGCCATTCACCTGGGCTTCATGGCCCTGCACCCCGACACCCACATCGCCCGCAAGCATGGCGCGGCGGTGGCGGAACGGGTGCGGGCGCAGGCGTTCCGGCTGGAACGGCGCCTTTCCACCGGTCATGCCTTTGGCGGACATCCGGCAACCGCCCGCCGCCTTCTCGCATTCGACCGCGCGCTGAAGCGTCGCGGCCTCAATCCGGGCACGTCCGCCGATCTGACGGTGGCCTGCCTGTTCGTGCTTCGGCTGGCCGGCGAATTGCCCACCGGACCGTGGCCGCCGGACGACTACCGGCGGAATTTGATCGAACCAACCATCGCAAGGGATGCGCAATGCCTAAGATCGACAAGGTTATGGTCGGCGAAGCTCTGGTCGGGGACGGCAACGAGGTCGCCCACATCGATCTCATCATCGGCCCGCGCGGCAGCGCCGCCGAGACCGCCTTCTGCCAGACCCTGACCAACCAGAAGGAAGGGGTGAACGGCCTGCTGGCCGTGCTGGCGCCGAACCTGATGGTCAAGCCGTCCACGGTCATGTTCAACAAGGTGACGATCAAGAACGCCAAGCAGGCCGTGCAGATGTTCGGCCCGGCCCAGCGCGCCGTCGCCCTGGCGGTCGCCGAGTGCGTCGAGGACGGCACCATTCCGGCGGACGAGGCCGACGACCTGTTCATCTCGGTCGGCGTCTTCATCCACTGGCAGGCGGAGGACGACCGTAAGATCCAGGACTACAACCACGAGGCCACCAAGCTGGCGCTGAAGCGCGCCATCGCCGGCAGCCCAACCGCCAAGGAGATGCTGGACGGCATGGCCGCCGCGGTTCACCCCTTCGCCGCCTCCTGATCGGCTGACGGCTGATCGGAGACGAAGCGGGACAGCGTGCCGGCGTCGAGGCGCCGGTCGTGGAGCGCGCTGGCCACCAGCACGGCATCGGTTCCGTGCCGAGCCAGCGCCTCCAAATCCGTCGCATCGCGCACCCCGCCGGCACCCCACACCCGAACCCCCGGGCGTCGGGCCGCCAGCGTGGCGATGCGGTCGAGGTCAGGCCCCTCGCCCGATCCGACCCGGTCCAGCGTCATGGCGATCACTCTGGCAGGCCAGCGGCCGGCATCCTCGTGCAGCGCCGCCGGTCCCAGCGCTTCGCCCCGCCGGACATCCAGCGACAGCGCCACCCGGTCCCCGCCGGTCAGCGCCAGTGCCGCCTCCAGCGTTTTGCCATCGGTCTGGCTTTCGCTGCCGATCACCAGATGCCGGAGCCCGGCATCGAACCAGCGGCGGCAATCGTCCGCCGTCGCCAGCCCGGCATCGACCCAGAAGGCGACCTCCGGCCAGCGGCCCTGGAGCGCCGCGACGGTGGCGCGATGGTCGCCATTTCCGCGGATTGCGTCGAGATCGGCGACATAGCAGGCGCGGAAGGGTTGCAGCGCCAGCAGTGCCGCCACGATATCCTGCGGTGCCGATCCGGCGGTCAGCGCGCTTTCGATGGGGCGGTAGCGGTCGCGCTCCCCCCGCTTGGCATGAACCACCTGCCCGCCCAGCAGGTCGATGACGGGAACGATGTCCATGGAGAACAGCCTTCGTCGGGTTCTGGTCTGCGAGTATGTCACCGGCGGCGCGCTGTGCAACGGGCCGCTTCCGACCGACCTGATGGCGGAGGCCAACGCGATGGTCGCCGCCCTGGTCGGCGATCTGGTCGCGCTGGATGGAATACACGTCACGCTGTGCTGGGACAACCGACTTGCCGCGCCGTCTTTCCCGGCGGACCGGGTCGCCCTGTTCCCGGTAGCGCCGGGCGAGGAGCCGGAAGCGCGCTGGCGCACAGCGGCCACCCTGTGCGACGTGGTCTGGCCGATTGCGCCGGAAAGCGACGGGTTGTTGGCGCAAGTGACCGCCCTGTTCCGCGATACCGGCCGCCCGGTGGTCGCCTGTGCTCCCGACGCCATCGCTCTGGCGTCGTCGAAGACGGCGACGGCGGCTAGGCTTGCCGCCCATGGCATCGCGACCATTCCCACCGTCCCTTTCGGCGCCCCGCCGCCGCCCGCCGCCCGCCATGTGGTGAAGCCGGATGACGGCGCCGGCTGCCTCGACACCTTCATCGTCGACGACATCGCCAATTGGAGGCCGCCCCATGCCGGCCACTGGATCGTCCAGCCGCTGATCGATGGCGAGGCCTGCAGCCTGTCCATGCTGGTCGACGATGCCGGCGGTGTCAGGCTGCTCGGCTGCAACCGGCAGAAGGTGGAGCGCGGTAGTGGGAGCTTCTCCTTCCATGGCGTGGAGGTCGGGGCGATGGAACACCGCCGCGCCGTCTGGGAACCGCTGGTCCGTGCCATTGCCGCCGCGATTCCGGGCTTGCGCGGGTATGTCGCCGTCGACCTCGTCGACCGGCCCGATGATCCGGATTCGAATGGCACGGTGGTGGTGGAGGTCAATCCGCGCCTGTCCGTCGGCTATTCCGGGCTGTCGCGGATGCTGGGCTGGAACCCGGCGCGCGACATCCTGGTTCTGTTCCAAACCAGATCGGCTGATGCCGGCCGGGAGGATGCGCATGTTTGATACCCGTGGATCGGCCTCCGGTGGAATGGCCCCAAGTGGGTCTCCGGTCATCGGCTGGGACATCGGCGGCGCCCATCTGAAGGCCGCCTGGGCGGAGGATGGCCGGCTGCGAGATGCCGTGCAGGTGCCGTGCCGGCTCTGGCAAGGGCTGGGCGAGTTGGACACGGCGCTGACCACGGTTCTGGAGCGCCTGCCGGCCGACGCCGACCATGTGGTGACGATGACGGGCGAACTGGTCGACCTGTTCGAAGACCGCACCCAGGGCGTGCACACGCTGATCGACCGCATCGCCGCGGCCGTGCCGCCGGGGCGTCTGCGAGTCTACGCCGGCCGGCGCGGGCTGCTGTCGCCGCAGGAGGCACGCGGACAGGTCATGGACGTGGCGTCGGCCAACTGGATGGCGACCGCCGCAGTGGCCGCCAAGCGCCTGCCGGCGGCGCTGCTGATCGACATGGGCAGCACCACCACGGACATCGTGCCGGTGTGCTGCGGCGCGGTGGTGGCGCGTGGCGTCACCGATCATGACCGGATGGCGGTGGAGGAACTGCTCTATACCGGGCTGACCCGCACGGCGGTGATGGCGATGGAGCGCACCGCCCTGGTCGCTGGCGAGCGGCTGCCGATGATGGCCGAGTATTTCGCCACCAGCGCCGACCTCTACCGCGTGCTGGGCCGTTTGGACGAGGCCGCGGATCAGCACCCGGCGGCCGACAATGGGCAGAAGACGGTCGAAGCCAGCTTGCGCCGGCTGGCGCGTATGGTCGGCCATGATGCCGGCGATTACGATCCGGCGGTCTGGCGGGCGATGGCAGGCGATCTGGTCGAGCGCCAGCTGCGCCGCATCCATGATGCCGCTTCGCGCGTGCTGTCGGCTGGCGCGCCGCCAATGCCGCAGGATGCGCCCGTGGTCGGGGCCGGTGTCGGGCGTGCGGTGGTGAAGGAGGTGGCTGCCCGGCTTGGCCGTCCCTATCTGGATTTCTGCGATGTGGTGGGCGCCCCCGGTCTGGGTTGGGTCGCAAGCTGCGCCCCCGCCGCGGCCATGGCGCTGCTGGGCTGAGGGAACCGGGATGAGCCGCGCCTTTGTCAAGGAAAGCGATGCCGAGACCGAAGGGCCCCTGCCCCAGGTCAACGGGCCGCTGCATGTGTCCGCCGCCACCGTCGCCGCCTGGCAGGAGGAGCTTGCCGCGGCCGATGCCGAGGTGGCGCAGCTGCGCGGCTCCGAAGCGCCGGAGGATCGGCAGGCGATGAGCAGCGCCAAGCGGCGCGCCGACCTGCTGCGCGCCCGGCTGGCCGCCGCCGTGGTGGTGCGCCCGTCCGGCCCGGTCGAGGAAGCCGGCTTCGGCTCCGTCGTCGTCGCCGAGGATGAGACCGGACGCCGGTGGACCTTCACGCTGGTCGGCGGGGAAGAGGCCGACCCTGCTGACGGTCGCATCAGCTGGCAATCCCCTTTGGGGGAGGCGCTGGTCGGTGGGCGGGTCGGCGACGTGGTGGAATGGCCGCGCCGGGGTAAAGCCCTGTCCCTGACCATCCGTTCGGTCTCGCCGAGTTGAGGTTCATGGATTTTTCAAGAAATTCTTCTGTATGGACGACGACTTCAGGTCAATCCGCGACAGACTGTAAAAATTAGATTCAGTGGACATGTGTATTTAATCTGTCATAAACTTCGTCTCTCAACTGAAAACCTTGGACGGTTCGGGATAACACCCAGAACAGCCGGCACCACTCCAACGCGGTGGTTCCGGTCTCGAAGAATCGTGTCTTTGAACAGGGAAGAGAGGGCGCAGATGAAGACGCTTTTCCGCTCCGCGCTGCTTGCGGGCATGGTCGCGATGGCTCCAATGGCCGCCATGGCCCAATCGGGCTCTCCTCAACCGCTCGCCCATTGGCCGGCGGAGGCGGCGACGAGCCTCAAGGCGCTGGTGTCCGCCAATGCCGGCAAGGGCGCCTATGCGGTGTTCGATGCCGACAACACGCTGTACCGCTACGACCTCGAGGAATCGCTGCTGCCCTATCTGGAGCGCAAGGGCGTGCTGTCGCGCGAGAGCATGGACCCGTCCCTGAAGATCATTCCGTTCAAGGACGTGAACGGGCACAAGGAAAGCCTCAACAGCTATTATTACCGGCTGTGCGAGATCGACGATCAGGTGTGCTATCCTTGGGTGGCGCAAATCTTTTCCGGCTTTACCCTGACCCAGTTGAAGGGCTTCGTCGACGAGATGCTGGCCGACGGCAAGCCGATCCCCGCCACCTATTACGAGGGTGACGCAGTCAAGACGGTCGAGGTCAGCCCACCGAAATTCTACACCGGCCAGCAGGAGTTGGTGAACCATCTGACCGCCAACGGGATCGAGGTCTATGTGGTGACCGCCGCCAGCGAGGAACTGGTTCGGATGGTGCTGTCCGATCCGAAATACGGCTACAACATCAAGCCGCAGAACGTCATCGGCGTCACCATGCTGCTGAAGAACCGCTCCACTGGTGAAGTGACCACGGCCCGCAAGCTGATCGCCGAGGGGAAGTACGACTGGGCGAAGACAATGGACCTGGAACTCGGCACCTATCTATGGGCGCCGCTGACCTGGTTTGCCGGCAAGCATGCGGCGATTCTCACCTACATCGACCAGTGGAAGAAGCCGGTTCTGGTGGCGGGAGACACCCCCACCAGCGATGGCTACATGCTGCTGCATTCCACCGATGCGGCGAATGGCGGCTTGCGGGTCTGGGTCAACCGCAAGGACAAATATATGAAGCAGATCAAGCAGATGTGGGAAACTGCCGCTGCGGGCCAAGCCGCCCAGAACCTGCCGGTCCTCGCCGACCGGAACTGGGTTGTCGTCCAGCCGAACGATATCCAGTGACATCGGCGGTTCGTGCCCGCCATCCTCCAAAACAGAAAGGCCCCGACCGTGAAGCCGGCCGGGGCCATGTTTTTTTTCCAGCACCCGCGCCGGTCTTCGCCAGCTCAGCCGCCATCCAGCGCGCGAAGCAGCGGGCGGATTTTCACCATCATTTCGTCATGCTCTCCGCCGGGATCGGAATCGGCGACGATGCCGCCGCCGGCCTGGGCGATGACGCGGTCGGGCGTGACGGTCAGGGTGCGGATGACGATGCTGCTGTCCATCGCCCCGTCGAAGCCGATCCAGGCCACTGATCCGCAATAGGCGCCGCGTCTCGACGTCTCCAGCTCGTCGATGATCTCCATGGCGCGGATCTTGGGCGCGCCGGTTATCGAGCCGCCGGGGAAGGTTGCGCGCAGCAGATCGACCGGTCCCAGCCCCGGCTTCAGCCGCCCTTCAATCACCGACACCAGATGATGGACGGAGGCGAAGCGCTCCACTCCGCACAGGACCGGTACCTTGACGCTGCCGATGCGTGCCACGCGGCCGATGTCGTTGCGCAGCAGGTCGGTGATCATCAGGTTCTCGGCCCGATCCTTGACGCTGTGTTCAAGCTCGCGGGCGAGAGCTTCGTCGTCCTCCGCCGTGGCGCCGCGCGGACGGGTTCCCTTGATCGGACGGGTCTCCATGCGGCCGTCGGCGTCGAGCCGGATGAAGCGCTCCGGCGAGGCGCTTGCCAGACCGGTGCCTCCGGCCAGCGACAGGCAGGCCGCGAACGGGGCGGGGCTGCGCGCAAGCAGGCGGCGGTAGAGGTCGAGCACCGACAGGCCCGCCGGCCGGTTGGCCAGGAAGCGCCCGGTGAAGTTGGCCTGGAAGATGTCGCCCGCGCGGATGTACTCCAACACCTGCTCCACCCGGCGGCAATACTCGTCGCGCGCGATCTCGGGCCGCCAGGACGCGGTGGTGGCGTTGGGTGGCGGCAAGACGCTGGGCGCCGCTGCCAGCGCATCGGCGAATGACTCAAGGCGGTGGGCTGCGCGGAGGCGGCGGCTCACCGGGCTGCGTTCGGGAAATCCATTGGACAGAATCCAGCCGCGCTTGTCCCGTTCATCGAACAGGATGACCGTATCGTAGAGCCCGAAGGCCATGTCGGGCAGGCCGCTGTCGTCACCATGCCGTGCCGGCAGCCGTTCCAGCACCTGTCCCAACTCGTAGCTAAGGAAACCGACGGCGCCACCGGCGAAGGGAACGGGCAGGTCGGCGGGAAGGGGCAGGCGATGGGAGTCCAGTTCCCGTTCGAGCACCGTGAACGGATCGCCGGCGACCGCTTCGCCATCCACCGTGACGGAGCCGCCGCGCGCTTCGACCGTTCGGAAGGGATCGACGGCGACGATGCTCCACCGGCCCCGGCCGCCGGCTTCCGCGGCGCTGTGCAGAAGGGCGGCGAAAGGCCGGTCGGACCAGGGTGCGAAGGCGGCGACCGGATCGCGGTAGGGAATTTCGCGGATCAGCGGCGGACACTCGTCGCCCGCGCTCTCCCCGGCCGGCAGGTCGAAGACAAGGCCGTCATGCGGCATGCGTCATGCTCCGGCGCTGGGGGTAAAGGACTTGACCCAGAAGCGAAGGGGCTTGGCGGTTTCTTCCCGGTCGCAGGAGTCGCGCCAGGACAGGGTGCCGCCGATGTCCGGCTCCAGCCGGTAGCCCAGCCGCCGCCACGCGGCATCGGGCGTCCGATAGGTCTTCGGGCGGCGGGGATGGTCGGTGGAGCGCACGATTTCACCGAAGGCGGCGGATGCGAAACGGCCATCGTCGCGGACATGGGATTCGCCGATCTCGAGCAGGGCCGTTCCGACACCCCGCCCGCGGTGGGAGGGCAGGACAACCACCTCACCGAAATAGAAGATCGCGCCCGGGTCGCGGCCGGCATGGGTGAAGGGATCGCTCAACGCGTCGATTTCCCGGTCGAGGGGCGCACCTGTGACCGCCGCGACCATGCGGTTGCAGTCGAAAGCGGCAAGGATGAGTCCGCCCGGCAGGTTGCCGAGATCGGAGAGATACCGTTCCTCGTATGCGGCCGACCCGCGATAGAGATAGGGGAACTCGCCCAGCACCGTCAGCCTAAGGACAGCCAACTCCTCCAGCCGGTCGGCCAGGGGGACGCCGGTCAGCCGCTCCACCTGCATGTCGCCCAGCCCGGGGCCGCGCGCCTGTGCATCGGCATGCGGCCGCAGCCCGTGAGGAGGCAGGAGCTGCGCCGGAAGAGCGGCGGCGGAGCCCCCTTCCGGAAGAGCCCCCGGGCTCACCGTGCCGGCACCGGCAGGAACCGGCGCAGGAACGCGAAGCGTACCGGGCGCGGAGCGGCGGCGGTCTGGCCGAAGCTCTGGGTGATGCGGTCGAGGATGATCGCCAGCAGAACGACGCTGAGCCCGCTTTCGAAGCCGAGCGCGATGTCCAACCGCTGGATGCCCTGCAGCACGACATTGCCCAGGCCGCCGGCACCGATCATAGAGGCGATGACGATCATCGACAGCGCCATCATCATGGTCTGGTTCACCCCGGCCATGATCGAGGGCAGGGCGTTCGGCAGCTGAACCTTGAACAGAAGCTGGCGGTCATGGCAGCCGAATGCCTTGCCGGCCTCCACGATCTCGGCCGGAACCTGCTGGATGCCGAGAGACGTCAGGCGCACGGCCGGCGGCATGGCGAAGATCACGGTGGCGAGGATGCCGGGAACCCGGCCCAGACCGAAGAACATCACGGCCGGGATCAGATAGACGAAGGCGGGCATGGTCTGCATGAAATCCAGCGTGGTGCGGACGACGCTTTCGACCACGCGGTTGCGCGCCATCCAGACGCCGAGCGGCACGCCGAGCAGCAGGCTGAGCAGCGTGGCGGTCAACACCAGCCCCAGGGTGGAGGCGGTCTCCGTCCACAGCCCCATGCCGGCGATCAGCGACAGGGCGGCGACCGTGAAGACGGCGAAGCCGGTGCCGACCCGCCACAGGGAGGTTGCGACGATCAGCCCGATCAGCAGCCAGGCGGGCGCGCCCACCAGCACGAAGTCGATGGCGCCGCCGAAGCCGTTCACCACCGTCGCGATCGCGTCGAAGGTCGGCTGGAAATGGTCGAGCATGAAGGTGACCAGTTCCTCGACCCATTTGCCGATTCTGATTTCGAAGTCCATCGGTCAATCCCCCCGAACCAAGGTGTGGAGCATGAGGGCGCGCGAGATGGCGCCGAGGAAGTTGTCGTCGTCGTCGACGACCGGCACCGGCCATTCGCTGTCGGCGACCAGGGCGAGCAGGGAATGGATCGGCGCTGCGGCATTGACCGTGCGCACGCCGGGCAGGAAGGCATTGACGAAGCGCGGCTGCGGACCGTTCAGCTCGCGTTCCAGCGTCGCCCGCGAGACGATGCCTTCGAAGTGGCCTTCCGGGGTGCGGACATAACCGAAATTGTGGTTGTTCTCGCGCAGCTGCTGCAGGGCGGGGGTCAGTTCGCCGGGCAGGCGGATGACCGTGTTGGTCGCCTCGAACCGTGCGACGTCGCCGGCCCGCAGCACCTTGGAGGCATCGACGTTGCGGAAGAAGGAGCGGACGTAGTCGTCGGCCGGGCGGCTGAGGATCTCGTAAGGCGTGCCGACCTGCACGATGCGCCCGCCCTCCATGATGGCGATGCGGTCGCCGATGCGCATCGCCTCGTCGAGGTCGTGGGAGATGAAGACGATGGTGCGCTGCTGTTCGCGTTGTAGGCGCAGAAGCTCGTCCTGCATCTCGGTGCGGATCAGCGGGTCCAGCGCGGAGAAGGCCTCGTCCATCAGCAGGATGGTCGGGTCGTTCGCCAGCGCGCGGGCGAGCCCGACGCGCTGCTGCATGCCACCCGACATCTCGCGCGGATAGCGGTGGGCGTAAGTGCCCAGCCCCACCTGTTCCAGTGCCTGCTGGGCCGCCTTGTGGCGTTCCGCCTTCGAAGCTCCGGAAATCTCCAGGCCGAAGGCGGCGTTGTCCAGCGCGGTCAGGTGCGGCATCAGGGCGAACGACTGGAAGACCATGCCCATGTTGCGGCGGCGGGCTTGAATCAGATCGGCCTTCGACATGCTGACCAGATCCTTGCCGTCCAGCAGGATTTCGCCGCTGCTGGGCTCGATCAGCCGGTTCAGCAGGCGGATCATGGTGGATTTGCCGGACCCCGACAGCCCCATGATGACGAAGATCTCGCCGGCACGGACCTGAAAGCTGGCGTCGAGGACACCGACATTGACGTTCAGCTTTTCCAAAACCTCCGCCTTGCTGGCGCCCTGGCGCAGCATCGACAAGGCCGGCTTCGGGTCGGCGGAGAAGACCTTGTAGACGTTCCGCACCTCCAGCCGGACCGCCGCATCCTCGCCGATGCCCGTCCTGGCGGCTGCGCGGGGAAAGCCCAGGCTGGCAGGGCCGCCGACCGAAACCGCGCTTCGCATCATCGTGTTCATCGGCGTGCCTCCCCCAGGTTGGCGACAGCGTGACCTGTGGTACTGGGAGGATCGTTTTGCATGGTTTTCATGGAAGCATTCCCTGTTCGACAAGGCTGTCGTAGATGGCCAGCGCCCCCGCTTCAGCTGTCGGGTTGACCAGCAGTTGGCCTTTTCCGCTCTTGCTCTCGGTCGCCGCCTTCAGCCGGTCCAGGGCCGAACCGCCGCGCTTCACGCGCATCAGCTTGGGCTTCGGGCGCCAAGGCCGATGCTCGCACTCCGACTGGAAGAGATCGGCGGTCGCCTCAACCGTCACTGGCTCGATGACGCCCCGCCGGGCCGGGCCGAAGGCCGAGGCGCGGGCGGGCGGGGCGGATGGATGGACGGTCGCGATGAGGCGACCGGTGACGCTCAGCGCCCGCCGCTGCCCGCGCGGCAGCGCCTGGACGAGGTCGGTCATGCTGGCCGAGGAGGCCGGCGCATCGGATGGGCCGATCCGGACCACATCGGGGACGATTGCGGCGTCGAGGCCGCGGGCGATCAGATAGGGCAGCATGCCGCTGCCCTCGCCGTCCTCCGCCTGCCGCCCGGTCAGGATCAGCGACGGCGCGAGACGGCGCAGGTGGGCGATCAGCGGCTCGACCGGATCGGCACCCTCCGGCAGGACCAGCAGCGTCAGCCGCTCCAGCCCCATACCGAGATAGTCGCGCAACGCGTCGGCATCGGCGGCCGGCCCGGCATGGATCGCCGTCAGCCGCTTCGGCCGCAGCGCCAGTGCCATTTCAAGCGCCTGTGCGTCGGTGGCGGCGCGGCGGGCACGGCCGGAGACCGGATGGCGGCCGATGGACAGCAGGACCGCGACATCCGAGGTGGCGGCTTCAGTCAAGGCGGCGCTCCCGGATCAGCCGGATCAGGGCGGGCATGACGGCCTGCGCATCGGCGACGATGGACAGGTCGGCGCGCTTGATCATCTCGGCGTGGAGGTCGGTGTTGACGGCGATCACATGGCGGACGCCGGTGATGCCCTGGAGATGCTGCGGCGCCCCGGCGATGCCGAAGGCGAGATAGCAGCGCGCGCTGACCACCGTGCCGGAGGCGCCGACCTGCCGTTCGCGCGGCAGATGGCCGGCATCGCAGACCACGCGGCTGCCGGCGCGGGTGGCGCCCAGTGCCTCGCCCAGAGCGGCGAAGCTCTGCCAGTCGGTCACCCCGTTGCCGGCGCTGAGGATGAAGTCGGTTTCCGAAAGGGCGAGCGCGTCCGGATCGACGGCCAGCCGGCGGGTGCTGCCCAGTCGGGGCGAAACCTCCTCCGCGGCGGCTGCCAGCGCTTCGAGGCCGAGCGGCCGGGCCTCGTGCCGCACGCCGTCGAGCGGGGCGAAGGCATCCACCGCGACCGTCATCAGCCGGGTGGGGCGGTGTGCGGTCTCCAGCGAACCGCCGGCCGACTGGCGGGTCGCGCGGTCGGGGCCGAGGCTTTGCATGCCGGTGAACAGCCGCTCTCCCATTGCCGCCGCGAGCCGCCGCGCCACGTCAGCGCCGTCCGGGCTGTCCGGGAAAAGGATGTGGCGGGGAGACAGCGTGGTCATCAGTGCAGCAGCGGCAGCGGCGCGCCGTTCCGGCACGTAATCGTCGGCCCAGTGGTCGGGCAAGGCGACATGGCGGTCCGACCCTGCCTCGGCCAGCGCCTCGCCCGAACCGGTGCAGACGGTCACCACGGCACCGCCTCCCGCATCGGCCAGCAGACGGGCGGCGGCGATCACCTGCCGGTCATGGTCGCCGACCTCGCCGCCGGGGCGGTCGAGCATGGCGAGAACCAGATAGGCCGGCTCCGCGATCACCTGGAGCGGAAATGCGGGCACGGTGGCGACGGCGATCCCGACAGCCGCGGCGGTGCCGGCCGAGGCCGCGTCGCGTGCCCAGTCATAGCGCGGACGCGGCTGGCTCTGCACCAATGCGGCAGCGCGAAGGGCGCGCGGGTCGCGGCGGCGTTCGTTGACAGCGGCGGCGACCGGCTGACGCAGCAGGCGCGGACGCTGGCCGGTCAGGATCGTGCGGGCGGCGCGCTCGGCGCGGGGATCGACACGGCGGCGGATGTGGGGGCTGGTCATCGGGCGGTCTCCGTCGCGGCGAGCACCAGTTCGGCGATCTCCGCCACCTCCGGCCGGGGGCCGACGACGCCTTCCAGCATCAGGGCGCAGTTGGGGCAGGCGACAGCGACCAGCGAGGCACCGGTCTCGCGGGCATGCTCCATGCGGACGTCGGGGATGCGGCGCTCGCCCGACACGTCGGTCAGCGGGGCGCCGCCGCCGCCGCCACAACAGCTCGACCGCAGGCCGGCCCGCAGCATTTCCCGGCGCTCCACGCCGATGGCATCGAGCAAGGCGCGCGGCGCCTCGATCTCGCCGTTGTATCGGCCGAGGTAGCAGGGGTCGTGGAAGGTGACGCTGCGCCCGACCGGCTTGGTCACCGTCAGCGCGCCGGCGGTGATCAGCTCCAGCAGCAATGCTGTGTGGTGGACGACGGTCCAACTGCCGCCAAAAGCTGGATACTCGTTGCGCAGCGTGTGGAGCGCATGGGGATCGGCGGTGACGATGCGGGAAAATCGTCGGTCACTCAGTGCTGCGATGTTGCGGATTGCCAGCGACTGAAAGGTCGCCTCGTCGCCCAGCCGGCGGGCGACGTCGCCGCAATCCAGCTCCTCCTCCCCCAGCACGGCGAAATCCACCCCGGCGCGGCGCAGCAGCAGGACAAGCGCCCGCAGCGCGCGCTGGACGCGCAGGTCGAAGGCGCCGTCTCCAACCCACAGCAGCGTGTCGCAGGAGCCGCCGGCCGGCAGCCGGGGCAGCGACAGGTCGGCCGCCCAGTCCCAGCGCTGGGCGAGCGCACGGCCGCCGGGATTGTCGGTGGCGCGCAGCTCCTCCAGCATGACGGCGGCCTTGCCCGGCGTGGCGCCCAGCTCCAGCGTCTGGAAGCGGCGCAGGTCGACGACGGCGTCCACATGCTCGATCATCATCGGGCACTCCTGCACGCAGGCGCGGCAGGTGGTGCAGGACCACAGCGTGTCGGGATGGATCATCGCGTCATGCCCGACCAGCGGCAACGCTGCCCCACCATGGGCCTTGCCGACGCCGCGGCCTGGGTGGGGGTTGCCGGCATAGGTGGCGTCGCTGGCCTGTCCGTCCATGGCTGCGACCAGATCCTGCACCAGCTTCTTCGGGTTCAGCGGCAGGCCGACGGCGAAGGCCGGGCAGGCCGTCTCGCAGCGCCCGCATTGGACGCAGGCATCGAAGCCGAGCAGCCGGTTCCAGGCGAAATCGACGGGGCGTTCCACACCCAGGACGACCGGCTCGGCGGTGCCGGCATCGCTTGCGGGGGCCAGCGGCAGCGGCTTCAGCCCGGTGTCTCGCCCCTTGCCATCATGGAAGCGGGCCGGACGTGGATGGAAGGCCAGATGGAGAGCGCCATGCACGGCATGCTTCAACGGCCCCTTCCACACGCCCCACACCAGATCGGCCATCGCCACCCCGGCAACCGCGATCAGGACCAGAGCCAGCGCCTCCGGCATCAAGCCGCCCAGCGTCTGGTCGAGTGCCACCAGCAGCAAGCAGCCGGAAAATCCCAAAAGCGACAGGGGAAGGCGGGCGAAGCGGCCCTGCGACAGCTCGCGCGGGCGCAAGACCCGGCGGCGATGCCGGACCATCAGGGCGCCCGCCAGCATCACCGCCAGCACCACCGCCAGCAGCAGCCAGAGGGTGCGCGATCCACCGAAGGCGACGCCCATCGCCACCAGCAGCGCCAACGCCGCGAGGAACCCGCCGGCGACCAGTGCATGGAAACGGGCGTTGAAGGGCGTCCGCCCCACGACATGATGGACATCGACCAGATAGCGGCCGGGCAGGGCGCGCAACCCGGCGACCACGCCGACCCTCGCCGGCCGGCCGGCCAGCCAACGCCGCGACTGCCAAGCGGCCAATGCCGCGCCGATGGCGAGGACGGCAAGGACGACGGTGGTAAGAGCGGTGGCGATCACGTCGGACGGCTCCTGTCGCTTGGCTGGGGTTAGAAGTGTCAGATGTCCTTGCAGAGACGCGCCGCGTCGTAGATGGCGGCGTGGATGTTGCGGCCGGCCATCGCATCGCCGATGCGGTGCAGCGTGTAGCCGCCATGGCCGTTGGCCTGCACCGGCTGCGGCCGGCCGGTGATCAGGCTGTCGAGGTCGGTTTGGCCGCGGTTCAGCGAGTGGTCCTTCAGATCGAAATAGAGGCCGTCGTTGGGCAGGGTGCCCAGCTCCACCACGATCTGGTCGACCAGCCGCTCCTCCTCCTCGTGGGTGTATTCGTTGCGCAGGACGGCGACGCGGCGGTTGCCCTCCGGGTAGATTTCCACGAGCTGGTGGTTGGTGGTCATCACCACGTTCAGCTTGTACAGCTCGCGCAGGTGGATCGGCTGGTTGGTGGTGCCGACCTCCTCCGCGACCATGCGGTCGGGGGTGGCGATCTCCACCAGCGCGCCGCGCTTGGCCATGAACTCCGCACAGGAGGCGCCGTGATGCTGGCCGGTGCCGTCATACATCAAGACGGTCCCCGTCGGTTCCACCGCGCCGGTCAGGATGTCCCAGGTCGACACCGCCAGATCGGCGCCCTTGAAGTCGCCGCGGTTGGGACGGCCGCCGGTGGCGAGGATCACCACGTCGGGAGTCTCGGCCTCCACGGTGGCGCGGTCGGCCTCCACGCCCAGCCGGACATCGACGCCCAGCTTGACGACCTGCTGCGACAGCCAGCGGGTGATGCCGCTCATCGCCTCGCGCCAGGTCGCCTTGGCGGCGATGCCGATCTGGCCGCCGGGGGCGGCGTTGCGTTCGAGCAGCACGACCGAATGGCCGCGCTCGGCGCAGACGCGGGCGGCTTCCAGCCCGCCGGGACCGCCGCCGACCACGACGACGCGGCGCTTGCGCTCCGCCTTCGGGATCACGTGCGGCATGGTCCGCTCGCGGCCCGTCGCGGCGTTCTGGATGCACAGCGCGTCGCCGCCGACATAGATGCGGTCGATGCAATAACCGGCGCCGACGCATTGGCGGACGTCGTCCAGCCGCCCTTCCATCAGCTTGCGCACCAGATGGGGGTCGGCGATGTGAGCGCGGGTCATGGCGACCATGTCGACATGGCCTTCCTCCACCGCGCGGGCGGCTGTGGCGAGGTCTGTCACCCGCTGGGCATGGAAGACCGGGATGCCGGCCTCGCGCTTGATGCCGCTGGCCAGATGCAGGAAGGGAGCCACCGGGAAGGACATGTTGGGCAGCGAGATGGCGTGGGCCAGATGGTCGCGCGCCTGTCCGCCCAGCACATTGACGAAGTCGATCAGCCCGCGTTCGGCATAGGTGCGGGCGATGGCGATGCAGTCTTCATGGCTGAGGCCGTCGTCGATCAGCTCGTCGCCCGACATGCGCATGCCGATGACGTAATCGTCGCCGACCTCGGCGCGGATCGCCTCGAACACCTCGATGCCGAAGCGCATGCGGTTTTCCAGGCTGCCGCCGTATTTGTCGGTGCGCCGGTTGGCCGAGGGGCTCCAGAACTGGTCGATCAGGTGGCCGTGGGCGGCCGACAGCTCGAAACCGTCCAGCCCGCCTTCCTTGCAGCGGCGGGCCGCCGCAGCATAGCCGGCGATGATCCGCTTGAAATCGAAATCCTCCATCTCCTTCGGCGTGTTGCGGTGCGCCGGTTCGCGGGCGGCCGAGGCGGAGACGGTGGGCAGCCAGTTTTCGGTGTCCCAGCGGGTGCGCCGGCCCATGTGGGTCAGCTGGATCATCAGCGCCGCGCCGTGGCGGTGCACCCGGTCGGAGAATTCGCGGAAGAAGGGAATGACGCTGTCGTCGGCGACGGAAATCTGGTTCCACGGCGCCGCCGGGCTGTCCACCGCGACCGAGGAGGAGCCGCCGAACATCGTCAGGCCGATGCCGCCTTTGGCCTTTTCCTCGTGGTAAAGCTGGTAGCGTTCCTTCGGCTTGCCTTCGGACCCGTAGCCCGGCGCGTGGCTCGTGCTCATCACGCGGTTACGGATCGTCAGATGCTTGATCTGCAGAGGCTTCAGAAGGGCTTCGGCGGGTGAGGACATGGCAGGAACGATCCCCAGTATTGAGCCTGCCAAGAATTCACCATCGGCGCGATTGTCGCGTTGCCCCCCGCGACCGGGAATTACCTTTTTGCGACAGGCAGGAAACGGGAGGGCGGCCGGCCGAACAAGCATATGAATTTTCTCGAAAATTGGCGCATATCTGCCCCGTCAATCTACCTGCGCGGCATCCTGAACCATCGGTTCCGGATCCTCGAACAGGCGGCGGTCGGGCAGAAGGGAGTTGGCGTTGGAGCGCCGGAAGGCTGCGAGGGGGGAGACATGCGGGTCGGCCTCCGCATCCGGTCCGGCGGTGCGGCGCACTTCCGACGGAGAAACGCCGAACAGCTCCCGGAACTGGCGGGAGAAGTGGGCGCAGTCGGCGAAGCCGGCCTCGTTCGCGATGGCGGTGACCGACCGCTTGGTGTTGCGCAGCAGCCAGTGGCCATAGCGCAGGCGCAAGGATCGGTAGTATGTGGCCGGGCTGGTGCCCACCGCCAGCCGGAACAGCCGTTCGAACTGCCGGGTACTGACGTTCAGCCGGTGGACGATCTCCTCCACCGACAGCGGATCGCTGATGTGCTGCTCCATCAACAGCAGGGCGCGGCGGACCCGGTCGTTGGTGATCTCCACCACCGTCGGCGGCTGGGGCTGCGACTGGCTGGCGGGACGGGCCTTGTCGATCAGCAGGATGTGCATGGTCTTCTGGGCGGTGGCGCGGCCCAGATGGCGTTCGATCAGGAAAGCGGCCAGATCGGCCGCTCCGGCGCCGCCCGAGCAGGTTATGCGGTCGCGGTCCACCACATAAAGCTGGTCGGCAACCGGCACCAGGTCGGGAAATTCCTCGATGAAATCGCGGTGATGATACCAGCTGACGCAGCAGCGCCGGTTCTTCATCAGGCCGATGCGGCTCAGCACGAAGCTGCCGGTGCACACTCCGACCAGGGTCACGCCGTAGGATGCAGCAGCGCGCAGGTAGGCCAGCGTTTCGTCGTCCAGCTGTGGGCCTGCATGCAGCAACCCGCCCACCACGACCACATAGTCGAAGCGGCGGGGGTCGGTCAGCGGTTCCCAGCGGGCGACGCCGATGCCGCAGCTGGACATCACCGGTTCGGCCCGCGATCCCATGATGGTCCAGCGGCAGCGGATTTGCCGCGACCGGTCGCCCTCGTCGGCGGCCAGCCGCAGGGCGTCGATGAAGGGGGCGAGTGCCGTCAGGGTGAAATTGTTGGTCAGGATGAACCCGACCGACAAAAGCGCGCGTTCCTCCTGCCGGGGTGCGGGACCACTACCGCCGAAACGGCGATATTCCACTGTCTTCCCCACCAGGACATCCTCCCAGTCCGACGGCCCCGGTCTGAAGGCCATCTTCCATCCTTCGGAATGCTAGCCTCAGCGGCCTGCCCCCGGAAGACAATTCATTGGCGATGCTTCTAACGTTCCACCACCAGATCGCTGGTCGGGCGGCTGCAGCAGAGCAAAATCAACCCCTGGTCGATTTCCCGTTTGCGGATGCCGCCGGTGTGGTTCATTTCCACTGTGCCGGAAATCAATTTTGTCTTGCAGGTTCCGCACAGTCCACGCGAACAGGATGTCGGAACCCGGATGTCGGCGGCCGATGCCGCGTCGGCCACGGCCATGTCCGGCAGGCAGGTGAAGACCTTACCGGTCTTGGCGAACTCGATGCGGAAGCCGGCTGATTGAAGCGCGTCCTCAATCGTTGCCTCCTGGACGGATGCGTCCTGCGGTGGTTCGCCGGCGGCTAGGTCGGCCACCAACTCTTCGAAGTTGAAGCTCTCCTGATGGTAGCGGCTCATGTCGAAGCCGCCTTCCTCCAGGAAGGCGCGCACCGCCTTCATGAAGGGGCCGGGGCCGCAGACATAGACTTCCCGCTCCATGAAGTCGGGCGCGATCAGGCCAAGCATCGGCAGAGACAGGCGGCCGGTGAAGCCGGCCCAATGGGCTTCGGTGCCGATGCCCTCGCAGACATGGGCGACGCGCAGGCGCCGACCGGGTCCGGTCAGCGCATCCAGTTCGCGGCGGAAGACGATGTCGGCCGGGGTCCGGGCGGCGTGGACGAAGACGATGTCGTGATCCTCGCCGAGATCGTCGAAGGTCCGGGTCATCGACATCAGCGGCGTGACGCCGCTGCCGCCGGACAGGAACAGGAACTTGCGCGGCCTCTCGGTCTCGCCGGGGGTGAATTCGCCGAGCGGGCCAACCGCGCGAATGGTGTCGCCCGGCTTCAGGGTGTCGTGCAGCCAGTTCGAAACCGGGCCGCCGGGCACGCGTTTGACGGTGATCGAAAGCCGATGCGGCCGGGCGGCGGAAGAGGAGACGGTGTAGCTGCGGTGGATGGTCTCGCCGCCGATAGGCAGCTCCAGCGTGATGAACTGGCCTGGCTTGAACCGGAACAGGCAGGGTTGCCGCGGTGCGAAGACGAAAGTCTTCACATCATGCGTTTCGTCCCGCACCGCCCGGCATACCAGCATGTCGTCGGTTTCGGGATCCCAGTTCCGGACCGGAGGCAGACCCGCATCCTGCTGCATCGTCATCTCTCTTCCTGAGCCGTGGCGCCGTGGTCACAAACTGCAGAGCGTCATTCGGCGGCGACGCTCACTGTGGCCTGCTTGCCCAGCAGATGCTCGGCCATGCGGCCGACGTACCACTCCGTGAATTTCTCGACGAGCGGCTCGGTGTAGGGCGAGTAGGGGCCCGGCTCGTAGGCGGGGCTGATGGCGCCGTTGTGCGAGATCTCGACCAGATCGGCGTCCTGCTGGTTGGTCGCCTCCCACACCTCCGTCAGGCGGTTCAGGTCGTAATCGACGCCTTCCACCGCGTCCTTGTGGACCAGCCAGCGTGTGCGCAGCAGATTGCGGTCGGGACCGAGCGGGAACACCGAAAAGGTGACGATGTGGTCGCTCATGAAGTGGTTCCAGGAATTGGGCTGTGTCCAGAAGGACAAGGCACCCAGCTTGCGCTCGCCGATCGACCCCAGCAGCTTCTTGGAGGCGCTGCGCGTATCCTTGGTATGGGCCTCGCCGGCACCGTCCAGCGGCAGACGCTCGGCGCGGAAGCCGGTGGTGTCGGTCAGATGCTCGATCTCGCGGCTGGGGAAGCCCGAGGCCTCCCAGCCGGTATGGCAGCTTTGCACCAGCGCATCGTACTTGGCGGCATGTTCCATCCGCTTCGGGTTGGTACCGTCGGGGGCGAAGCCGAAGCCGTATTCGAACAGCGGGATGGTCAGTTCCGGATGATTGCCGACGCAGTGGTAGCATTCACGATTGTTCTCCATCGTGAGCTTCCAGTTGCCCTTCTCGATCAGGTCGACGGTCTTGGCGATCTTGCAGTTCTTCAGATCGTGCGGAAGGATGTAGGGCTCGATGGCCGCCGCCATGCGGTCGATGTCGTCCGGAGCTTCTTCCGCCAGGCAGATGAAGATCAGGCCGCCGACCGAGCGGATGTGGACCTTTTTCAGGTTCCGGCACTTGCGGTCGAAATCGTTGCCCATATGCTCGGCGAACAGGAGCTCGCCGTCCTGGCCGTAGGTCCACTGGTGATAGCTGCACACCAGATTGCCGACGGATGTCTTCTCCTTCAGTACGATGCGTGCGCCGCGGTGGCGGCAGACATTGTGATAGGCGCGCAGCTCCATGTCGTCGTCGCGCATGACGATGACGGACGTCTTGCCGATGTCCACCACCATCACGTCGCCCGGCTCCGCCACGTCCGGTTCCACACCCACATGCAGCCAGTGGCGGCCGAAGATGATCTCCATGTCCAGCTTGAAGATTTCATCGCTGGTGTAGAACGGGGCTTCCAGGCTGTACCCCTTTTTTCTGCGCTTCAGCAGGGCTTCTATGGAAATCTCGGACGACATGGCTGTTGACCTTCTGCGGGAGTGGGCCAGCGGGAGTTGGGCAGTGCGTTCGTGGAGCCGCTTCAACCTTGACCGGGCTGTGATTTTATCGATTCCACGACACACAGCCTGCCGCCGGCCGCAGCGCGTCGCGTTCTGGATTGCGACATCAACTTTAAAAAGGCCGACAGGGCATCCTGTCTTTTTGCGCATTCCGGGTCGGGGACAATGATCGGTTTGCGACAGGATGCGAATATTCCGAAAGGATGATCCGTCGATCCGACCGGGAGAAGGGCCGGCAGACCGGCGTCCGGCTGTATGCCAGGAGCCAGCCATCATCCTCAACATCTTATCGCGATAAGACTGTTGGAGCGTTTTCCTATTTCCATGGCAGATTTTGAAATATCCGTTTGTAAATCCGGCAACATTCGCCGGACAGGTGGGCGTCATAAAGGGTTGTCGCAAATGCGATACGAAATGCCGCTGTGATGAAGGTTTTTTGCTTTCAAGCCCGGCATCCTTCCTCAATCAGCACTGATGCCAGCAAAGGTTCGCATCGGTTGGAAACGGCTTTCCGTCCCAATGCCGGAAGGCGGTCGGCCATCCGTTCCCATGGACGCCAGTCCGTCACGCGACCGCAGTCGCCGGTAAGTCGGACATGACTTGCCGGGCAACGCGCACGCGTCTCGTCCTAGTCCCGGCACGGCGGCTCGGTCAATCCAAGCGGAAGAACCCAAACAAACGACACCCAAACAAACAAACGACACGAGGAGGCTTCTTGATGAAAATCTTCGGTAAAGCCTTGGGCATGCTGTTGTCGGCGGCCATGACGGTCGGTCTGGGGACCGCTG
>Ga0206117_100466_pt1 | contig 41643 bp, 55 predicted proteins | sample 3A5Ametagenome_FD_177997 | JGI IMG/M metagenome (GOLD analysis project Ga0206117, IMG submission 177997) | Enriched microbial communities from leaf-cutter ant dump, University of Wisconsin, Madison, United States - 3A5A | ecosystem: Environmental > Terrestrial > Nest > Insects nest > Nest dump... | reverse complement strand
CGGATCCACCTGGCCAAGCCCGCGAGCGGAGCGATGCAGGCCGGCAACGGCCGTGAATGCGTTAGAGCCGGCCCTGCCGGCGTGGCCAGCAGCCCGAATGGGGCGAGACGCGCAGCGGCTCGATGCGTAGCACAACGGCCCGGCCGCCATAGGCGGCAACGCCCGGGCTAAAAGAAGCCCGCCGAAGCGGGCTGGGATGGGGAGGGATGAACATTGAGGGGTTCACCCACGGGAGTATAGCCCTACTGCTGCAGCAGCTCGGCGAACTTCGCCCGAGCGTCCTTTTCTGCCGGCGTCTTGGCGCCGATAGTCCAGGTCATGTAACCCGCGCTGTCCATCACCTTGCGATTGAGGCCCGCGAACTCCCAGGAAGACAGGTGGCCATCCACCATCGCATCACGCAGCTCGCTGCGAACATACTCCGACAGTCGCGGCCAGGCCTCGGTGAGGGCTATGTATGTGCTGGGCTCAACCTCCTGCGAGGCATGGTAAGCACCGAGCACGGCAGCGGCGGCCGTCATGGCCGGAGCGATCAGCCAGATAGGACGGATCATTGCACGCCCTCCTTCTTCGCCCAGGCCTGATAGGCCTCGCGGTAGTTCTCGATATAGAAGGTCTTCGGGACGCCGGACCAGACGCCGCAGCGCAGGAACGTGCCGTTGCTTTTCTGGAAGTAGTCGCCGATCCCGTGGTCATGGCACAGCGACTCGGCGCCGCCCACGACGCCGACCTGCTCGGGGGTGATGGTCACGGACGTGGCCAGCCAGGTGGGGTAGTAGCTGCCGTTGACCATGTAGAGGTGATCGGCCGCGCGTCCGAGGCCGAAGAGCAGAGCAGCGCACCAGGCGAGCGCAGCCGCGGTGCCCAGGAGGCGGACGGGGGCCGCCGAGCGCTTGCGCAGCCAGCCCGCGATTCCTGGCACGGCGCAGAAGGCACCGATGCCCAGGATGCTGATGGCGGGTGAGACTGACCGCGCGATGATCGACAGGTAGACAGCGCCGCCGAAGTAGACGCCGGCCATGATGTGCGTGAAGAGCTGCAGGGCGCTGCGCAGCGCTTGGTCTTCTGGTGGTGCGGTGGTGGTCATCGTTGTTTCTTCTCGTAGTGGTAGGCGCTGACGGCGCCGACAGGGAAAGACGCCAGCAGCAGGACCATTGGCACCCATCTTGGGATGTGGCTGATGTAGGGAACGATCAGAATCAGCACTAGGCCCGTTATCACCAGGAACAGCAGGCCGCCGCCGAAGGCATAAGCCACCCAGCGCGGCAGGAAGCCGGCCGCGTCGGCGGCCTCGTCCAGGGTTTTGAACAGAGCTTTCAGCTCGTCGGTGTCGCCGCAGTGGACGCGCACATGCGCGTCCTCTATCGGCTGCAGAAGATAGGTCTTGTCGCCGACCTCGATAGGCTGCAGGCCATCGAGGAAGGCGCGGCGCGCTCTTGCACGGCTGGACAGCGAAGTATTGACGGCAAGCCAGCGCTCGACGTGCTCGCGGCTGTAGACGCCGCCGTCGCGCAGCTCCAGGGCTTCCGGGATCATAGGAAGTTCCAGTGCAGGTCTGCCACGCCGAGCAGCACAAGGAAGCCCATCAGGGCATACAGCAGCGCGAACAGAGCATCCCTCCAGATTGGCCGGGGCGGCAGCGCCTCGAAAGCGCGCTGCAGCGCGGGATCGCTGAACGTGTGGTTGCGGTACTGGAAGCGCTTAACGGCGATGCGGCCGACGCGGATCGCGTGATAGAAGGCATACAGCGCCAACGGCACAGCGAGCCAGGTGACATAGCTTGGATGGGTCACGGGTTGAACGTCATTCATGAGGGTGTCCCTGATGGGGTTGTTGTCCTTGTGGCGAAGTCTGTTGGAGCGGGTAGCGGTTTTTCAACCTCTCCACCGGAAGGACAATGGAAAGCTGGCCCAGCCGAACGCCATAGGCGACCGGCCGGGCCAGGTGGTCAATGTCAGGCAGCGGCAAGCTGCTCGATGAGTTGGGCAATCCAGGCCTGTTCGGCGCGCGCGTGCCGGCGCGTCAACGGGTCGAAAACGATGTGGTCGTTTTCGCAGTAGCGAAGGCGGTAGTAGGCCGCCTCCCGCGCCTGGTCGCGGGCCTCGGCCGCGTGAAAGGCGCGCAGCGCCTTCGGATCGGGCGAGCCGCCCGCCTTGTAGAAGGCGAGGGCGGCCAGCACGACGCAGACGACTAGCACGACTCCAGCCGCATAGGGTGCGACTGCTACCAGGCCCTGGGTCGTAGGATCGGTCGAAGTGGCCGCGCGCTCGGCCATCATCGAAAACATCTTGGCGAAGACGATACCCGCGAAGAGGGTGGCCACGGCGGCGCCGAGGATCGCATTGACGGGGTGTCGCGCACGCGGGGAGGGCTTTGCCTCGGCGAAGGCCTCGGCGCGCGCAGTACGGTCCCGGCGAACGCCGGAGGCGCTACCGACGACGATGCCGGGGCCGGAGGAACCGAGGCCGACACCGGCACCGGAGCCGGACCAGTCGCCTTCGCGCGACTCTTGGGCGACAAGGGCCGCCATGTTGACGCCGACCGCCCCGCATACGGGGCAGGCGCAGGGCTCTACGTGGTTGGGGTGCTGCATGGTCTTACCTCTTACGCTGACGTTGAATGGCGCGGTTCTCCGCGCTCGGTATAGGGCGCCTGCAAGGCGCCATCCTTCTCCCGACCGCCGTCAGAACAGCGAGGGCTGTTGCTGCAGGCGCTCGACCAGCCTGCAGCGCAAGGCGCGGCGCTCTTCCAGGGCCTGCGCCTCGCGGCTGGCCCGCACGCCGTTGAAGCCATTGACGATGTAAATCAAGTAGCCGGGATCGTTCGGCCCAGTCCAGGCGTTCCAGGCTGCTCGGCACTGTGCGCGCACCTCGACCGGCAGGGCGAAATAGGCGGCGCGCACGCGCACCCAGGACGCGGCCTGGTGGCTGCGCATCCGGTCGATGATCTTGCGTTCGGTTATTTCCCGCAGGCGCTTCTCTTCCTCCCAACTATGCTGCAGCTCGCGCACCTCTGAGCTGAACAGCGGCAGGCCTTCGGCCTCTTTCCGCTGCTTGCGCTCGAAAGCGGCGCGCCTCCGGTCGTTGAGGTCCAGGGCGCGATGGCGGACCAAGTAGCGCTTGAACTTCATTGATCGGCCCTCGGTCGGCGGCGCAGTGAGCGCAAGACGGCGGCCTCCAGGGCCTCCTGTCCGGCATAGTCCCGCGTCTGCGCATACCGGGCGTAGAGCTTGCGCAGCGGCAGCAGCAGCTCGTCGATTTCATGGGCCTTCTTGCTGTCGGCCTCCAGCTTGGCCATACGCAGGTGGACGCCTGCGGCCTCGTCGCGGGCGAGCCAGTCAGCGCGCGCGGTAGGGTCTTGCCAGGCGCTGGCCCAGCTCGCGGCCTTCAAGCCGTTGCTACCGCCCTGGTAGAACGACGCGCCCCGGTAGATGCCGCCGATGGTCTTCCCCTTGGCCACGGCCAAGTCGTACAGGTCCACCTCGCCAAGCTGGCCATCGGCGCCGACGATCTGGATGGCCGCGCAGACCTTCCCTTTGGTGGTCACACGGCGCCCCGTATACACGTAGTCGGCCGGGGTCGCTTCCTTCTGTTCCTCGTTGCTCATCGCGGCTTGCTCCAGGGGAAGGCCGGGCGCATGGCGCCCGGCTTGTCGGTCACTACTGTGGTCGGAAAGTCAGGCGCCCGGCGCGCAGGCCGCAGGCCAGGCCTGCCATGAACTCAAGCCCGGCATCGGTGAAGCGGTCGAGGTAGGGGAACTCCCCGGCCTCGATCAGCATCCGCAGGTGCTCGCGGTCGCCGTAGAAGCCCTCCCGCATCCCCGCCAGGCGAGCCCGCTCGTTCGGAACCGAGCGAATAGAGCCATTGGGCAGCAGGTACAGGTTCCACGAACCTGCATCGCGGACGATGCAGGTCGTGTAGCTGCGCGGGGTGTCGGCCACGACAAAGCGCAGACCAATGGTCAGGTACTGGCGATTGCAGCGCGCGGCGATCTTCTCCGCCTCGCCCTCGCCGAGGGCGATGGCCTCGCCTTCGCTTTCGGACAGCCAGCCCTGTCCAGCGCGGCCGGTGTAGAACAGCACCGAACCGCCGAGCGTCTGGATAGTGACGATTGCCTGGTTCATGGCGCCCCCCTACTCGTAGCTGTCGGCCAGGTCGCTGGCCGCCTGCAAGAGGCTTTGGAGGTTGACGGTGTGGTCGGCCATCACGTCCACGCCGTTGCCGTGGACGAACTGCACCCATCCGAGGGCAGTCAGCTTGTTCAGGCTCGGTGCCTCGGCGCTGGCCGGGGAGGGCACGCCGTAGACGTAGAAGGCGGTCATGTCGGTGGCGAAGCACTCGCGCATGATCGCCTCCAGGTCCTGGGTCTTCTCGCCGACCAGCTCGGCGCCGTCGAAGATGTGGATGAAGTGGCCGGCCTCGATCAGGGATTTGGCTGCCTGGGTGATGATCGCGGTTTCAATCTCGCGGGTATTCATGGTTTGGAACCTCTTACGTTGACGTTGAAATCGGGAAGGTCTATCGCCTTCCTCGGGGTCTATTATCGTGCTTTCTCCTATTTGTTGTCAACCGCTTTAAGTTGACAACAGAGTGGCCGGATATTTTCGCGGGCGAGAAAAAGGGCGCCTCTTGGCGCCCTTGTTCGGACTATCGCTCGGGTCTATTTCTTGGACTGCCGCATGCTGTTGCCTTCGACCTGGGCCGCGTACTGCGCTCGCTGCAGCGTCAGCGCCTCGGTCTGGTTCGCCTCGATCTGCTTGAGCGTGGCGTTCATGGTTTCGAGCTGCTGGTTGATCTTCTTGAGCTGTACCGGCGAAGCGTTGCGCGGCTCGGGCGGCTGCTGCGCGCAGCCGGTCAAGGCCAGAAACGCCAGGGCGATGGATGCTGTGACCGTCTTGTGGGTGATGGACTTCAAGCTCTTGCTCTCCTTGCGTGGCCAGCCTTGGCCGGCGTCTTGGGTGGTGTTCAGTTCGGCGAGGCGCGGAACGCTGCGGCGCTCTCGTCCTCGATCTGCTGCAAGGCGGCGCGGGCCTCCAGGCTCATGCCGCTGTTGTGCAGGTGGCCCAGCATCAGCACAGTGGTCAGTGCGTGGTGATGGATCAGGTAATTGGTTCGGTCTTCCTCGGACACATGGTCCCCGGCCTGCTTCTCGTAGAAGGCCAGGACGCCCGCCAGTTCCTGGCGGGCTATGGCGATGATTTCCTGTTCAAGGCTGGTCATGAGGTCAGTCCTAGCATCTGGTGGATTCGTTTAATTCGACGCGATACGACTCTGCCGAGCAGGCCGAAGGCAATGCCCACTGCGCCCAGCGCCGCGCCGCTGACGGCAAGCGCGCTGCTGATGCCTCTCGCGGTCTTCTGGCTGGCCAGGTGCTCGTCACGATACGCCACGGCTTCCGGCGATTGCGGCGCGCCGAGCGCGGCCAGCTCGATGGCGTAAAGAGCCTCGGCCTTCGGCTTGAAGTCTTTCGATTGCTCCGCGACTTTCTTCGCCAGCTCGGCGTTGATTGCCAGCGGCTTGCTCGCGCGCAGGGCATCTTTCGATAGCACGACCTGAGCCAGAACATACAGGCCCTCGGCGGAATCCTTCTGGCCGACCTTCTCCAGGGCTGTGGCCACGGCCTGATACTTCCGGCCGGAGACAGCGCCGACAAACTCTGTTCGAGGGCTGGGACCGAAGCCGCTATCGTCGTCGCCACCATCCAAGCCCAGCACGCTCGTTGCCATAAACACGGTGCCACCCAGGAAGATCGGAGCAAGGGCGCCCCGGACCACTCTTCCCATGTCGGCATGCAGCATTCCGGTGACGATGTTGAAGACGCCGAATATGCCGCCCATAGCGAGGACCATCGGCGTCATGAAAGACGCCAGGCTGCCCGCTGCCGAAGTGACGCCCGCCAGCCCTGAGCCGCCAGAGCTGCCAGGAACGGCGTCGGAAAACAGGCCCAGCAAGTGGGTCGGAATATCCACGTTCGACGGGTAGGCATCCGGCCCCAGGTAGCTGGCTACGCCGAGCGACACAGCGGCCGCCAGGCAATTGATCGCGCCGGCAGGGGCGAACTGCCGCAGGCGCTTCGTAAAGGCCTTCTCCCGCAGCTCCAGGGCCATGATCTGGCCCTTTATGTCGTCGTTGAGGTGGTCGAGGCTCATACGGCTGCGCCCTCCTTGCCGATCAGCTCGCCAGCGGCCGGCTGACGGGTCAGGCGCGCCCGCAGGTCGCCGCGCATGGCTTCAATCTGCTTCTCGGCCTCCTTGCGCTGCTGCACGCCGTCCTGCTGGATGCGGATCACGTCTTCCACGGTCTTGATGAGTGTGTTCTGCACGTCCTTGAGGGTGTCAACGTCGATCACCAGGCGCTGATTCGCCTTGGCAGTCTCCACCGAGTTGCGGTGCAGCAGGTCGGCGTTGCGGCGTAGCAGCTCGTTGGTGGTGTTGTCGATCGTTGTCGCCAGCTCGACCGCGTTGCGCTGCTCGTTCAGGGTCAGGGCGAGCATGAATTGACGCTTCCACGCCGGCACAGTGATTTCGCGGATGGTGTGGAACTTGTCCACCAGCATCTGGTTGTTCGCCTGGATCATGCGAATGGTCGGCAGGCTCTGCATGGCCGAATGCTGCAGGGCCATCAGGTCGCCGATTCGCTTGTCGAGGTTGGCAATGATCGCATCGAGGTCGGCAAGCTCCTGCACACGCGCCGGGTCGTTGCCGATGTTCCCGCGCAGTGCCTCGGCCTGGGTACGCAGCTCGCCGAGGCGGACGCGGCCGGCAGCGATGTGGATGCCCAGCAGACGGTGCTCTTGACGCACGGCGCCGAACATATCTTCAAGCCCGGCGTTGCGCGCCTGGATGTTGCCCTGCGTGGTCTGGACTTCTCCAATCAAGGCCTCGATCTGCTCGCGGGTGGTGTCGAACTTGCCCATGAAGTTGACCGAGCGGACGCGCAGCTTGTCGATCCACGGGCCGACCAGAGGCACCCGCGAACGCTTGTCGGACAACGGGCCGATGTTCAGCGAACGGGCAATGCTGACTACCTGAGTCAGCTTGGCGCCGGCCTCGTCAAGGTCCGCGCTGCGCACCTGGTCCAACAGGCTGTCGGCATAGCGCGAGGTGTGCTCGGCCACGTCACGGCCGAACTCGGCAACGGTGGTCGGGTTGCTGGGTTGGATGCGCAAGGCCACGTCACGGACCTCGGCAACATCGGACTCTTGAAGGCCGAGGCCCTGCAGGTTGGCCGGGGTAAGGTCGAAGCGGGCGGCGGTGGCGGTTTGCAATTCGTGTTTCATGGGGTGTTTCTCCTGAAATGGGGGGATTAGCCGTCGATGCCTTCCAGGCTCTTGGAAAGGCTGCGCATCAGCGCTCGATGCGCTTTCGTGGCTTCCTCGACCATCGCCGGGCTCATGTTCTTGGTTGTGATGAGGGCAAGCGTGTGCTGCCGCCAGACGGGGACCAGCACGCTCGCCGTTTCGCTGAAACGGTCGAGCATGTCCACCGCCTGCGCCCTGGTGAGCTTCATCTGCGTGACACTCATTTCATGGGATGACAGCAGGGTCGCCAGGTTGGCCAGTTTGCGAGCGAACCGCTCGCGCGGTCGGTCGAACTCCAGGGCGCCGGCAGTGACCGCGCCGGCCTGGGGGTTCTCGTCCAGAAACTCCCGGCCCGCTTGAATGCAGACTCGCAGGCGCTCGGCCTGGCCGGCGTGGGCCAGCAGCATCTGGTCCAGGGCGCGCACGGTGTCGCGTACCCGCTGGGCATGCCCTTCGGCGTCCTCCAGCAGCTTTTCCAGGGACTTGCGCGCCACCTGATAGCGGACGCTCTTTTCCAGGCCGCCACCAAGTACACGCTCAAGCCACGTAGGCTTCTGCGCGATCTTTTGCGGATCGGCGGCGCCGAGCGCCGTGACGATTTCGCCGATCTTGCCGGCCAGCGCCGTGACAGCGCCGCGTTCCATCAGGCTCGAAAACTCGTCCAGGGCGGTCGCGTTCGACTCTACAGCGCCGTACTCCCCGATAGCGGAGGGGTCACGGAACAGCGCCGGCAGTGTTTCGCCCTTCAACGTGTCAACGCTCAATACTTCATTCGACATTTTCGATTCCTCGGCCATCCATTTGGCTTTAGCGCTGCCCGGCCTGTCCGCGAACTTTACCGGACAGACCGGGCCGAAGCCTCCTGTTAGTGGCGGTGATGTTTCTTAGTGTTGAGCTGTGCGCTCCACTTGCTGACTAGCGCGTCCTGCAGCCGGGAAGGGACCGACAGCAGGCAGGCCAGAAACAGTTCGTCCGGCAGCTCTCCCAGCTTGCTGAGCGGGGTGTTGAGCCCCGCCCGGATTTGTCTTTCCGACATGGCCGCACCTCACGCCTTTTCGATGGGGTCGGTTTGGCTGATGTGGAAGACGGTCGCCGTCACCGACCGCATACGCGGCTTGCCGTCGCCGTCCACCACGGGAGCCCCTTCCTCGTCGCCGTCCTTGCGGGCACGGACGGGGACCATTGAAACGATCTTCACGCCTTTCTCACCCTTGCGGACCTGACGCCCCAGCTCTTGCCAAGCGTTGTAGGTGAAGACGTTGACGCGAGGGATGATGTCGTCCGGCTCGATGCCTCTATCCATGAAGCCCTCGATGATCGTTTCGTAGTTGGCCGCGCTCTTGTCTGCCAGGGCGTTGGCCAGCGCTTGCTTGCGCACCTCGTCGCGGGTCAGGCGGGGGCCGCTGTAACGGCGGCGCTTCCGGGTATCGGTCTTCTTGGCTGCTTGTGCCATGTTCTGAACCTCTCACTTACGTTGACGTTGAAATCGGGAAGGTCTATCGCCTTCCTCGGGGTCTATTATCGTGCCTTTTTCTATTTGTTGTCAACCGTTTTAAGTTGACTAAAGATAGATTGCCGCCCTTGACTTCCGCCCTGGAGTGATCTGGGCCAAGCGTTTGTGGGGAGCGTGCTGTTGCCCTTGTGAACCGGCGCGCAAGCGCCCTTCCTCCTGCAGGTCAGCTACGCACGGCGGTGCCGTGCTGTGATCCGTTCCAATGCGATGAGGGGTGGCGTGGGATCAAAGGGGACGGCTGGTCGGCGCGAGCAAGGGACCGTGGAATACCGCAGCCGGCTCGCCGGCGAGGATATGCCGCGAAAGCCCTTGCTCGATGAAGCCGGCCAGGCGGCCACGATCCCATGCAGCCACCCCCGCATTGGGACGTATCACTGCACCTGTCGGGGATGGCCCTGCGGCTCTACATTTTCGCGCCCGCGAAAATGCGCGAGCGGAGCGATGCAGGCCGGCAACGGCCGTGAATGCGTTAGAGCCGGCTCTGCCGGCGTGGCCAGCAGCCCGAATGGGGCGAGACGCGCAGCGGCTCGATGCGCAGCACAACGGCCCGGCCGCCATAGGCGGCAACGCCCAAGGACTGTGGTCGAAAGCGCTTCAACCCCTCGCCGGGTGGCAGAGGGCAGGGGGGATACAGCTCCCCCTGTCCTCTGCGCGAAGGGTGCGGGAGGCCCTACCAGCCTCAAGGCGCGCTGCGCTCGCCACCTGCGCCCGGTCCACCCCTCCAGGGCCTGACGGCCCTTCCTGGGCGGCTGCGGCCTTGGATGGCGGCCTTGACACTGCTAGGCCCAAGAAAACACAAGATGTAGTGCGCTGCGGCAGCTGATCGAACACAAGATGTAGTGTTCCACGCTCGAAATCTGACCTGATGCAGCTCGCGGCCGGCGAAAGCATGTAAAGTCAGCACCCCGCCTATAAGCCGGAGCTTCGGAGGGATTCGGGCGATACCAATGGCGAAAGCAAAAGACGCCATTTTGGTATTATGTTATTATTGGCATTTCATCGCCAAAGCGAGGTTATGGAACAATGCCGGATGAAGCTATTGCACCCTATAAAGAACGATTCAAGGCAATCGTTCTCCAGCACATGAAGTCGCTGCCAAGTGAAGAATGGACGCGGCTCAGACAGCGCGCCCTGGATGGCGTAGACCGAATGCTGAACGAACCGGCGACGCCAGACGCGACGCCGGAGCAGATTCTTGCGGAATCGCTCAGCAGTGCAGGAATGGCCATTTGCGACGTCATCAAGGGCAAGTACAAGGAAGCCGCGATTGTCATTGGCGAGATAGAGGGTCAACCCGTCTATTACGTCGATGGCACGGGCTACTACACCTGGGGCCGCTCTGAAACCGAGTGGCCGATTTGGGATGTTTCGGTGACATTCCCAAGTTATCCGTTTGGCTGGTAAGTCGAGGACAGAAGAATGCAGTACGCAATTGTGAAGTTGCCGAACAATGCGGGCGTCGTAGTTGACAGGCTCATTGACGCCAATGAAATTCAAACGCTGGAAGTCTGTAAAGCCGACTTCCAGGAACTTCCGTTCAAGGAAGAGGGCGCGTTCTTCGTCTGCTATGGCTGCTACTGGCCGCAGCCGGGGATCGAGGCCGAAGAAGCTCTTGGGGATCTGCTGGAAGCCCGTGACCACTGGCTGGGGCACGTTCGCCGCGACAAGGGCCACGGCATCGCTTTCCACGATGTAGAAGCCTACGCCGCCATTCGGCTCGGTGGGCGGATGCTCCGCATTCCGTTCGCCGCCGTCATCCAGGCCGAGCCGGAAATCATCGAGGCCATCGGTGGTAGCAGCGGCCAGGCGGTTACAGCCTTTCTTCGTTATCAGAACGAAATGAGCGCCCTGGACAACATCTTCAATCGCAAGGGGCTGATGGCAATCAAGGGTATCGAACGCCGGCAACGTGATGCAGAGGTGACGCTGCAGAACTGGAAGGAGTTTGCCGACGCCGAGCGCGCGAAGCGCGTGGCCAGCAAGATCGTTTGAAGCAAAAGGAGCTGTAAGCCGATGAACCTTATGATTATTGAGTCCCCCGGCAAGGTGAAGAAGCTGCGGGAGATCATGTCGAAAATACGCCCTGGCGAGTCATGGCGGATCGAACCGAGCGTTGGCCATATCCGCGATCTGCCTGCCTCGGGCGACAATGAAGGCGAGATAACGACCGGCATCAAAGAGAACCTGATCCCGGTTTATGAGCTGACGGAGCGCGGCCGCAAGGTGGTCGCAGACCTCAAGAAAGCATGCGCTCAGGCCTCAACTATCTACCTCGCAACCGATCCAGACCGCGAAGGGGAGTCCATCGCCTGGCACCTGAAAGAAGCACTCGGGCTCAAGAACCCCGTCCGTATCTCCTTCAACGAAATCACCGAAGGCCGCGTGAAAGAGGCGCTGGCCAACCAGGGCGTCATCAACATGAAGAAAGTCGCTGCCCAGGAAGCACGCCGGGTCGAGGATCGACTGGTGGGCTACCTGGTGAGCAGCGAGCTGCGCCGGCAGACGGGCGAGAACATTTCGGCAGGCCGTGTGCAATCGGTGGCCGTGTTGCTGGTCGTGCTGCGCGAGCGGGCCATCAAGGCGTTCAAGGTCACGCTGCACTACGGCGCCGAGCTGATTTTCGCGGGCGCGAAAACGGGTGAAGAGTGGACGGCGGAATGGATGACGGCCGAGGGCTTCGTCACTGACGACGATCCCTACTTCATGGATCGGCGCTACGCCGAATTGGTAGCTGCGGTGCGTAACGCCGTGGTGCTGTCCTGCGAGGAAAAGGACAAGAACCGCAATCCACCAGCGCCCTTCACGACCTCGACGCTGCAGCAAGCCGGTAGCAACGCACTCAAGTGGTCCACGACCACGACGATGAAGGTCGCCCAGGCGCTGTACGAACAAGGTCATATTTCGTATCACCGGACAGACAACCCCAACGTATCCGAAGAGTCGATGCCGGATATACGGGCGGTCGCCCAAGCGCTGGGCTTGGAGGTGGTGGACAAGCGCCGTACCTTCAAGGCGAAGGACGGCGCCCAAGAAGGCCACCCCGGCATCACGCCGACACATTGGGAAGTCGAGGTGGCCGGCGAAACGCCGGAGCAGCAAGCGCTCTACAAGCTGATCCGCGTTCGTGCCCTGGCCTCGCAGCTCATGGCGGCGCGCTACAAGGTGCGGACGGCCATTCTCCAAGGCGCAGAGCCGGTGGAAGGGAAGGTGGTGAAGTTCGGCGCCGCTGGCCAGACGCTGATGGAGCCCGGCTGGCTCAAGCTGCTGGCCGAAGACGCGACGGAAGACGAAGACGAAAAGGACAGCGTGCCGAACAACCCCATTCCCAACCTGCAGCCCGGGCAGGCCATCCAGGCAGGCCGAGGCGAGCTGCTGGAGAAGAAAACCAAGGCGCCGAAGCGGTACACGGAAGCGAGCCTGGTGAAGGCCTTGGAGTCGGAGGGAATCGGCCGGCCGGCTACCTACGCGGCGATCATGGGCAACATCATGGCGCGCGAGCTGATCGGCGAGGAAAAGCGCTTTCTCAAGCCGCTGCCGAAAGGCGAGAAGGCCATTGAGCGCATGGAGGGCAAATTCACGTTCCTCGATGTTGGCTTCACCCGTGCAATGGAAGACGACCTCGATGGCATTTCAGAAGGTCGAGCGCAGTACAGGGGGGTCGTGCAGAAGCTGTACGACACGCTCAAGGTCGAGCTGGAACAACAGCAGAGCGCGGTGCCGACCTTCAAGAAGGTCGAGCCCGTCTACAACTGCCCGAGCTGCCAGCGGCCCATGCGTAGGGTGGGGAAAGGTGCGAATGGTGCGTTCTGGAGCTGCACCGGCTACCCGGACGACTGCAAGGAGACGCTGCCGGATGACGGAGGTAAGCCCGGCAAGAAGAAGGTGGTCGCGCTATCCGAACATCCTTGCGGCATATGCGGGAAGCCACTTATTCGGCGCCAGAAAGCCGGCAAAAACGGTTATGATTTTTGGGGCTGCTCCGGCTTCCGCGATGGTTGTACTGGTAAGTACAACAACATCAAGGGAAAGAACGTTCCCGACATGGCAAGTGGGAAATAAGGCGCGTGTAAGCATATGCTTACGTCCGCAATAGGCAATTTCCTAAATCCCTCTTACAGGATCGAAACGTCGCACAAATCGGGATATCCAATACCGACTTGTGTGACGTTTTTGGTATCATGGCCACTTGCTGTTGAACCTGGCGAAATCGCCGGTTCTCCAGGGATGGCCGATGTAGAGAAGGGATAGGCAGCGAAGATTTTCGCGCCCGCGAAAATGAAAAGGCCAGACATTCGATCTGGCCTTTTCTCTATACCAATCTGGTACTCAACCCCCTCCGCTCGGTTTGGCTGGTTGCTGTGGCTTCTTGATGAGGCCGCGTGCGATTGATTTCAGTTCATACAGTTCAAGAGATGCGGGCGGTATACGTGACTTTCCATATTCCCAGTTCTGGTACGTCCGTTTCGGCACGTACAGGAAATCTGCGGCCTCCTGCTGTGTGTGCCCCGTTTCCTGTCGCAAGGCGAGCAGCTTTTCGGCCATTTCTTTTCGCTTGGCGTCCAGCTCGCTTTTCGAGGCTTTTGGCTTTGGCGTGGAAGGCATTTTCTAGTGTCTTTTCAGTCGATTCATGTATTGAAAAAGGCCGCAACGACATAATACCATTTTTTCGTCTTCTAACTTATAATCTAACCCTGACGCAAAGTTACGGTACAAGAAAATGCTAGTTCAAGCGGCCATTCTCACCCTGGCGCAGCAATGCGCCCCCAACGTCGCCCCGCACACGATGGACACGTTGGTGCAAGCGGAGTCTAGCGGAAATCCATACGCCATCGGCGTGGTGGGCATGGAATTGGTCGATCAGCCCAAGACCAAGGAAGAGGCCATCGCCACCGCCAAGAGCCTTATTGCGCAAGGCGCGCAGATAAGCGGCGGCCTAGGCCAGGTTTTCATGGGCAATTGGGAAAACCTCGGCCTGACGGTGGAAACCGTGTTTGAGCCGTGCCCCAACCTCAAGGCCTCCGGTGACGTTCTGTCGGACTGCTACAACCGCGCGATCCCCGACATGGGGGAGGGCCAGTCGGCGCTGCAAGCGGCGTTCTCTTGTTATTACTCCAACAACTTTTCGCGGGGCTTTGTTAAAGAGAGCCCCACCCAGCCTAGTTATGTAATGCGTATCGCGCAGAACAGCGAAAAGATAAAAGGCGTACCCGCAGTAGAGTTCAAACCATCTGACATAAAAGAGGTCGATCCCGGAAATAAACCGCAGCCAACACCAGCAAAGCCCGTTAAAGCTCTTGAAGAGTTTCATGGGGAAGAAAAGAAGCAACAAGAGTCGGAAGAGCCGAAAACAGAAGATGACTCCATGTCATGGGATGTTCTCGGCGATTTCAAATAAGCAACACCAACCTAAAGAGTGAAACGATGAAAAAGCAACGCACTGCACCGAAGTTCCTGCACTTCATCCTGGCCTTCATGGCCATGTTCTCCTACCAGTTCGCGCTGGCTGCTGGTGGCCTCGATGAGGCGACCAACCAAGCGAACGAAATCAAGACCTGGGCCTATGGCTTCCTGGGCGTGGGCGTCTTCATCTACCTGATTTACAACGTGGTCATGGCGCTGCTCGACCGCAAGCCGTGGGCTGACGTGCTGGTCGCTGTCGGTTACGTGGCCATCGCGGGCGCGATCATCGTGATCGGTGAGTGGGCCTGGAGCATCTGGGGTAGCTAATTATGGCAGAGGGCAAAGAGGAACCGACATTCGCATCCTTTAAAGGGCTGGGATATGTCTCGATGTTTATGGGGGTTCCTCTTGGCCCCCTGCTGATATTGTTCGGAATAGGAGTTTTCGGCGGTTTAATCCTATTCCTAACAGTCGGAGCATGGGGGCTTTTATGCCCCGTGCTCTGCGGCGCCGTCCTGATGTTTCTTAAGGTTCTTTGCGAAACGGACAACAAGGCAATGGAACATGCGAAATGGAGCTGGAAAGCATGGTTTTGGCGGTTACGCCGTGGTTCCAGCATCCTGATCGTTTCGCCTAATCAACCAGGGTCTAAGAATGAGCACTTTTTCGCACGCCTTAAAAAAATACATCGCACCGGCTGAGCTGATACCAAAGTATCACCGTCACGTCGATGACCGCATTATCTCGATGGACAACGAGCGTCTTCTCGGTGTTATCGAATTGCAGGGCGTACCGTTTGAGACGACGCCCGATCAGCAGTTGTTCCAAGCGTTCAACTCGCTTACTCGCATCTTTTCCGAAATCAACAAAGTCAATGCCCCGCGAGTGGCGCAGTGGAACCACATTATCAAGCGGAAAGTTTCGCTTGATTTTAATTACGACTTCAAAAACTCCTTTGTTGCCGACTTCTCAGCGAAGTATCTGCAACAGTTCAAGAGCGGCAACTTTTTCCGCACTACTTATGCCATTAGCTTCGTTTACAAGTACGACGACGACATTGGTCATGGGATTGAAGCGCTGAATATGTTGCTGGACTTCGCGCTCAAGGCCTTGAATCGTTACGATCCTGTGGCCCTCGGCGTTGAAATCAACAGCCACGGTGTAGCGCATTCGCAGATTGGCGGTTTCCTGGCACGACTTCTCAATCACAACGACGATATTGTTCCACTCTCTAGCGATGAGCTGATTAACACTATCCAGACTTCGGAACTGTTCTTCGGCTTCGACCTTTGCGAGATTCGGCCGGCGCAGGGTGGGAAGAAGTACGCGACGTACTTCGATCTGCGCGAGTACCCGGACGAAAGCAAGCGCGGCATGTGGAACAGCTTGCTGTCCGAGCCCTATGAGTTCGTGCTGACGCAAAGCTTCCTGCATTTCACCGCGATGAAGTCGCTGGGCCAGGTCAACAAGCAAATCAACAAGATTGAGTCGGGCACGAACTTCCCGGAGCACTACGTTGCCGACCTGGTGGCAGCGCGTGGCCGCATTTCCTCGGGGGAAATCACCCTGGGCGAGTACCACAGCTCCCTGGTTGTCTACGGCAACACTCCGAAAGAGGCCGTAGACAACGGCAATTCGCTGTCAACCAACATCCTGGCCAGCAGCGGTGCGCGCTACCTGCGTTCAACCGCATCGGGGATTTTCACCTACTACTCGATGATGCCCGGATCGCCGTTCAAGCCGCTGGCCGAGCCGAAGACGACGCGGAACCTGGCATGCGGCTTCTCGCTGAACAACTATCCAACCGGGAAGCAGTACGGCAACCCTATCGGTGACGGCACGGCCGTTATCCCCCTGAAAACTAAGTCCGACAGCATCTACTTCTTCAACCTGCACTACAGCGCGATGGGCCAGGACGTGCGAGGGCAGAAGTATCCGGGGCACATGCTCTGTCTCGGGGCTACAGGGGCCGGCAAGACAACTCTCGAAGGCGTGGTGGTCGGATTCCTGACGCGCTTTGAGCCAAAGATTTTCGCCATCGACTTCAACCGCTCGATGCAGTTGTTCCTCGAAACCTACGGCACGACCTACTTCGATATCGAGGACGGCAAAGACACGGGGCTGCAGCCCTTCCAGTTGCCGGACTCGCCAGGCCTGCGCAGTTTCCTCTATCGCCTGGTGGGTGCGTGCGGCCGCAATACCGACGGCACGCTGAGCGCTTCGGACGAACGCCAGATCAAGGAAGCGGTGGACACCATCATGCTGATGGATCACCACGACCGCCGTTTCAGCTACCTGTCGTCGCTGATCCCGCCCGAGGGCGGCAACGGCCTCGGCGACCGCCTGGCGAAGTGGCAATACAGTTGCAACGGGACGCTGGCCTGGGCGCTGGACAGCCCTGAGAACAAGTTCGATCCCGCCACCATGTCGCGGATCGGCTTCAACACCACCAGCATCCTCAAGAAAGGCCACCCGGCGTCCGAGCCTGTGCTGTCTGTCCTGTTCCACATGAAGGACATGATGCAGCAAGGCGGCGAGCTGTTCCTGTCGTTGGTGGAAGAATTTTGGGTGCCAGCGAACTACCCGACCACTCAGGAACAAATCAAAGGTGCCCTCAAAGCGGGCCGGATCAAGGGCGAATTTATGGTCCTTGTCTCGCAGTCGCCGGAAGATGCCATCAACTGCACAATCTTCCCGGACATTATCCAAATGACTCCGACGAAAGTTTTCCTGCCGAACCCGGAGGCAACTTTCGAGAAGTACCAGCTTTGCGGTTTGAACCGCAAAGAGTTCGACGATCTTTTTGCACTAGAAAAGGATTCGCGGACTTTCCTCATTAAACAGTCGCATCAATCGACCTTCGCAAAACTCGATCTGACAGGGTACGACGAATATCTGCCCATCATTTCCGGCTCTTGGGAATCTATTCAGCTTTCCCATGAGGTTCGCCGGGAAGTTGGTGACGATCCCAAGGATTGGGTGCCTGTGTTCCGCGAGCGTCTTCGTCAATGGAAGAAAAAAGGAGAATGAGCATGAAAAAACAAGTCCGCACACTCGCTGTCGCTGTTGCCCTCGCGGCCGCCTCCATGCCTTTCCAGGCCAGCGCCTCGGGCATCCCTACAGTGGACGTGGCCGCCATCGCCCAGGCGGTGATGGACGCGCTGCAGCAGGCACAGGAGGCGGCTGACCAGCTCTCTGCCATGCAGGAAGAGATCGAGCAGTCGGCCAAACAGTTCGATGAAATGAAGGAAATGACTACCGGCAACTCTGGTTTCGGTAGCAAGTATTACGACGCCTCGATGTATGACTATCTGCCAACTTCTCCTACTTCCGGGAGCTGGGAGCAAATCTACAGCAGTATGGATAGCTCCACGCTCAACTCCTATCGGAACAAGTACGGCCTCAAGTCCGATAACGAGACGCAACAGGAAGTGTTCGATAAGCAGTTGACCAACTTGCGCACCCTGGAAGGCGCGTACAAGGCGAACAACTTGCGCTTGGAGAACTTGAAGAACCTCCAGGCTCTGGCCGACTCGGCTCAGACGCCGCAGGAGAAAGAGGATATCCAAGCGCGCCTGCAGGTCGAGCAAGCGAACATCGCCAATGAGGCGAACCGTCTTTCGACGACGAAAGACCTAATGGAGCGCCAGGACAAGATGCTTGCTCAGAAACAAAACACTGAGTTCGATAAGTTCCTTAGCGGGGAGTAAGCGTTATGTCTACCGATTTCACATTGGGCACCGCCATATTTGAATCGGTTGATGATGGCCTGAGCGCATTGTTTACCACTGGCCTTGGCAACTTCGCCGACCTGATCGCCCCGGTAATCGGGGCGTTCGTGTCGCTGTATTTCGTGTTCATCGCATTGAACTGGATATGGCACGGCCACACTTCTGAGTTGCCCGTGGGCGACCTCATGAAGCGGATGTGCTACATGGCGCTCTTCACGTTGTTCGCGTTTAACGTGGGCTATTACAAGACCGCCATAGTCGATCCGGTTGGCTCTATTGGCGCGGAGATATCCGAGGCCTTTGCAGCAACCGGGTCGGAATCGCCGCAAATCATCGACCAGATGGGCAATCAAATTATCGACACTATCAAAGCGATTTGGGACAACGCACCGGATATGTCGATAACTAACCTGAACATTGTTCCGCTAATGAAAGCTATCGGAACAATCATCATTGTCGGGGTGTTGGGCAGTGTTTTCATGGTGGTGTCGTTCCTTTACCTGATGATCGCCAAGATAATGGTATCTCTGGTGCTACTGCTCGGGCCGCTGTTTATCTCTTTCGCCTTCTTTCCCGTGACACGGGAATATTTCATGAAGTGGGTAGCGCAACTGATGAACTACACATTGCTATATGCAATGTTCGGCATCACGTTTACTCTGCTTACAAATCTGCTGCAAAAGTATGTTTCTGGCGATGCGTTCAGCAATATACTTGTAGGCGATTTAACCCAACTCAAACTGATATTCTGCTATCTGCTTTTCTCCGGCGTCATTGTTGCCATCCCGTCTCTCACTTCGCATTTGACTGGTGGTGTCGGCATTAACAGCTTTGGCGCTGTTGGCCCAATGATGTCTATCGCAACTAAGGGCCTAACAAAAGGCCTGTCCGGCCTAACTAAGATGGCGAAGGGCGGCGGTAGTGGGAACAGCATTGGAGGCGGTGGCGGAAATCGTCGCCTCGGATAAATCGAATTTAATTTTCGCGGGCGCGAAAAAATCGGAGTAAGTGACGTGAACAAAGTATTCATTCTCGCTATGACCGCAGTTCTTTTGACAGGGTGTTCGTCCACGCCGCCGACGCCTCCCGAACCGGAAGGCCCGTTGGTCAAGGTGAATATCAATCAGCCGCATGAGACGTTCGGGGGTAATAAGAAATGAGTGGCGAAAACAGTCAGCGGGAGAGAATTGAAGACAATTTCGCGCGCGCGAAAATTCTAGAAACCCCGAACGAGCAGGGCGAAGCTGCAGAGCGCGCGATGCTCAAGAAAGAGACCGCGCGGCTGATCCGCGAAGCCCAGGACTTTGAGAAGTCGAAGGGCGCATGGCGCGTGCGCCTGATGAAAGGGGCCATTGCTATTGCCGGCATTTCGGTATTGCTGAACATCGTTCAGGCCTTTGCCTTGGCGGCTATGGCTCCACTCAAGACGGTTGAGCCTTACCTGCTTGAGGTGGACAGGATCACAGGCGAAGCGAACGTGCGTAAGCCGCTCGACAAACCCGTGGTGTCTCAGGGCGATGTGGTCGATAAGTTCTTTATCTCCGAATATATCCGTGCGCGTGAAGGCTACGATTGGGGCTTGGCGCAGCGTATGTATGACCAAGTGAAAGCGTATAGCGTACTCAATGCTTCCGTATTCAACGAATACGACACTTTTATCAAGTCGCCTAAGTCGCCTCTGGCCATTCTTGCGGACAAAGCGCGCGTAGTAGTGGATATCAACGCGATTACCCTGGATGAGAAAACCAATTCGGCAACTGTTCGCTTCTCTAAGACAGTGCTGGGGGCTGATGGCAAACCAAGTGTGACCTTCCCAGTCACTTATTGGATCGCCACTGTTCGCTATGAATATCCGAACCCGAAACTCAAGCCGGAAGAGCGCCGCCTGAACCCGCTCGGAATGAAAATTCCGTCCTATCAGTTGGTGCAAGAACAAAACAGGGGCTGACCATGAAACTCGAAACTTTCTTCAAAGTTTCCGGCCTTGCGCTTGCCCTGATTTGCAGCGTTTCGGCCAACGCTGCCGAATTGCCGAAAGGCAGCTCTTATGACAAGCGCATTCAGTACGTGATGTACAACCCTGATGACGTGGTTGTCGTGAAGACTCGTGCCGGTAATTCGACGCTAATCCAACTTGAGGCAGATGAATATCTTGTCAATCTGCCAACTGGTGGCTTGTCGATGGGTGATACCGGGGCTTGGACGCTGGGTGTGCGCGGGAACAATATTTTCCTCAAGCCGAAAGGCCCGTTTCCTGATACCAACATCAACTTGGTGACGAACAAACGCACCTATGCAATTTCCCTGGTGGAAGTTGAAGACGTGAAACAGGCGGCTTTTCAGGTTCGTTATCGCTATCCGGCCGAGCCTGTAAATTTGGCAGGGAAGGGCGGTAGCGGCTCGCCGGTCGATAAAGGCCCATGCTCGGATGGGCCGAAGAACACCAATTGGTTCAAGTATGGCGATCAAACTTTGTCCCCGACCGAAGTTTGGGACGATGGCCGTTTCACTTGCATGCGCTTCCCGACCAGCAAGGCTCTGCCGCTTCCATATCGCTATACGCCGGAGAATGAACTGAAAGAAGCGCTGCCGAATTTCAACTGGAAGGATGACGTAATGGTCATTCATGAAGTCAGTGAAGAGTTCCGACTGCGCCTGGGCAACAAGGTGCTCGGTATTAAGACCGACTCGATGCGCCCAGCTCCGTATAACCGCAATAAAACGTCTACCGGCGAAGTTAGGGTGAAACTCGATGGCGAATAATCCATACGCGGACTTCGATGAAAACGCAGAGGCGAAGCCTCTGCAGAACGAAAACCCTGAGCCGATTGTTGCTGATCGTGGCGAGCCGACCACCAAGGGGCCGAAGAAGAAGAAAAAGGGCGTGGTCATCGCGGTGGTGGCCATCATCCTGTTCTCGCTGATCGGTGTCGGCATGTTCGGCCTGTTCTTTTATCGGGCCGTGACCAAGGGCAAGACCGAGGCCGCGCAGGCTGTCCAGGCCGATCCGGCGCTTGAGCAGAAGGCCAGTACAGGCCCCGACCTGGGCGCGTACCAACAGCGCGTGGCCAAGCAGATGGAAGACGACCGGAAGCGCCGCGAGGCGGAAGAAGCCCGCAACAAGGGCGCAGGTGGTCAGGGCCAGCAGCAGGACGGCCAGCAGCAAGCCCAGGCAGGCGCTGCAGGCGGCCCCAACCTCGGCAAGTACCAGGGGCAGGGCCAGGGTGCGAGTAGCGCAGGAGGCCGCCCTGCAGGCCGGAAGAAGCCCGAAGACATGACGCCCGAAGAACAAGCCGCGGCGCGGCGCTGGGATCATGATGTGCTGTGGGATGAGAAGAACGCGACAGGCGGCCCGGGCCAGCAGAACGCTGCCCGCAGCGGCCAGAGCATGGACAAGTTCTACAGCCAGGCCAGCCGGAACCAGAACGGTCGTGGATCTTCCAACCCGACCTTCGAAGAACGCATGGCGGCGAACCCGTACCTGAACGGCGCCGGCGGGACCGGCAGCGGCGGCAGCCTCGGCGGCGGCGGGGACTCCAACAGTATCGGCGGCATGCTGGCCACTGAGAATTTCCCGGCCGGTACGGCGCAGATTCGACCAGACCTCAAGTTCCTGCTGATCCACGGCACCACGATTCCATGCGTCATGCTCCCCCGCATCGTGACCAACTACCCCGGCCAGACTCGCTGCATGATTAACCGCGACGTGTACAGCGCTGACGGCAGCGTGGTGCTGATGGGCGCCGGCTCCATCGCCAACGGCGAGCGTAAGGTTTCCATGAAACAGGGTATCGCCAAGGTTTTTGTGGCCTGGCGAGACGTTGAAACGCCGGACGGCGTGACCGTCCGTTTCGACTCGATGGCGGCTGACCAGCTCGGCGCGGCCGGACTGGATGCCTGGATCGACAACCACTACGCCGAGCGCTTCGGTGGCGCGATCCTGCTGAGCCTGCTCGATGACACCTTCCAGGCCATCGCCGACCAGGCGCGCAGCGGCGACGGTGTGACGTTCGACTCCAGCACGAACAACGCCCAGGACATGGCCAGTATCGCCCTGGAAAACAGCATCAACATTCCGCCGACCGGCTACGTCAACCAGGCGACCGAATCCACCATCATCGTTGCGCGAGATGTGGACTTCCGCTCTGTGTACGGGGTCCAGTGATGAACGCACCCGTGCATAGCCCGAACCTCGCCCCGGTGTTCGACAACAGCAAGCCCATCCGGGCGCTGTTGAAGCGCGCCGGCATCCAAGGCCTGCTGGACATGGAAGGCGTCACCGAGGTGGCCATCAACCGCCCTGGCGAGCTGTGGTACGAGAAGCAAGGGACGTGGGTGCACGTCCCAGCGTCTCACCTGGACTTCACGCTCTGCCGTCAGCTCGCGCAGAGCCTGGCCGTGCAAGTGGCCAATGACTCCAGCCAGCTCCAGTCTTCGCCGATCTGCCCGGTACTGCTTCCCGATGGGGAGCGCGGCCAAATTGTTGTCCCTCCCGCGACTGAGCGGGAGTGCATCAGCTTCACCATCCGTAAGCCGTCTACCTCGCGCTACAGCATGGACGACTACCACGAAAGCGGTCGCTTGAGCGGGTACAAGGTGGTCGAGAAGCGCGGTGATATTGAGGACTTCCAGAAAGAAATGGTCATGTGCCTCAAGAAGGATGACCTTCGCCGTTTCTTCCAGATCGCGGTGGACAACAAACAGAACCTGCTGTTCGGCGGTGCTACTGGCTCCGGTAAAACAACATTCTCCAAGGCCGTGGTAGACCTCTACCCGGCCAACCGTCGCTATATCACCATCGAGGATATCCACGAGCTGCAGATGCCTAATCACCCCAACCGGGTGCATCTGTTCTTCGGCCCGCATATCACAGCGAAGAAGTTGGTTGAGTCGTGTATGCGCATGAAGGGCGACCATATCTTCATGTCGGAGTTGAAGGGCGATGAAACGTGGTCGTATCTCTCTCTGCTCAATACCGGACACAACGGTAGTCTCACAACTGCGCACTTCAACGACTGCGCAAGTGCGCCTGCGCGTCTGTCTCAGATGGTCAAACAGTCTGATGTTGGTATGACGCTGGACTATGACTTTATCTATAGAACTGTGCAGACCTCTATTGACGTAGTGTGTTTCTGGAAGGGCTCTTACCTGAAAGAAATTCGCTACGAACCGGAGGAAAAACTGCGTCTTCTCAACGGCGAATAAGGAAAGAAGTTGTGAAGCTCAAGAAAATCTTCTTGCTGATCCTTGTAGTAGCAATTGGCTTCACGCTTCTGCACCTATCTTCGACAATGAACTAAGGCCTAACTATGAAAGCCGGAAAAATCATTGCCCTGGTCATCATCTTGCTGCTGTCGCTGGGCGCCCTGGTGGTCGGCGGCCAGTACGCGGGCGGCGTGTTTCTGCTGAAACGCCTCGGCCTCGATCCGCATGCCGTGCAGCTCACGACGCTGTACGAGTACCACAAGGCCTACGGGCAGCTTGGCGGCGACGTGGGCCGCTTCATCAAGCTCTCGATGGCCATCGCGTTCGCCCCGCTGGGCATGCTCCTGTTCCTGGGCATCGCTGTTCTGGTGACGCGCAAGACGCTGATTGACCGCCTGTACGGTGACGCGAAGTTCGCCACCGACATGGAAATCAGAAAGGCGAATATGTATATCGAGGACAAGAACATCCTCAAATGGGAAGAGAAGTTCGGGCCAAAGTGGCCACCGATATTGCTCGGCAGGAAAGGCAAGGGCTTCCTTGTCGATGCGAGCCAGGAATATACAACGCTCTCGGCAGCTCCCGGCGCGGGTAAAGGCGTTAGCTTCGTCATCCCGAATCTTCTGTTCTACCCGCACAGCGTTATTAACTTCGATCCGAAGTTAGAAAATGCCAGGATCACCAGCGGCTACCGTGAAAAAGTTCTTGGGCAGAAGGTTTATATCTTTACCCCTGATAATACGCCGCAGTCGCGCAAAGAATGGGAAGGCGCAATTTCGGCTCCCCCGCTTCCCGCCGACTGCACCCATTGCTGGAACCCGCTGGACTATATAAGCGATGATCCCAAGCGGACGCTGTTCGATATCAAGACGCTTACCGAAATCGTCATTGAAGCCCCCGAAGGTCAGAACAAAGGTTTCTATCTGGATGCTCGCAAAGCCCTGGATGGCATCTTGCTTTATCTGATGGAAACGCCCGAGGAAGAGCGGACTATGTATAACGCGGGCGTTATCAACGACAGTCCTATTGGCTTTGAAAAGTGGGCTGTTATGACTATTGCTCAACGCGAGAAGTCCGGTCGCCCACTAAGCCAGCAGTGTATCCGCCTGCTGATGAGCTACGCGAACGAAAGCGAGAAAAAGCGCGACACTACTCGCGGCATTGTAAGCACCGCACTTGATCCGTTCTCCGATCCCTATAGCCGGGCCGCAACGCGCAAATCTGACTTTAGTTTCTATGATTTGCGTGCGAAAAAAATAACCATCTATGTTGGTATCTCGCCAACCAACATTCCCAAGTTCCGCAGAATGCTGAACCTGTTCTTTGCTCAGGCAATTTCGTGCAACGTCAACGTCTTGCCGGATGACGGCCCGAAGGATGCAGAAGGCAACCCGATACTCAAATACCAGTGCCTATTCCTTTTGGACGAATTTGTCGCACTCGGCCCCATTGAAGTTATTCGCTCGTCGTCGGGTTATACCCGTGCGTACAACGTCAGATATGCAATTGTGTTCCAGAACAAAGCGCAGGTCTTTGCACCTGAGTGCTATGGCGAACAAAGCGGTCGGTCGTTGTTGGAAACCTTCCACAATGAAATTGTGTTTGCCACCGAGAGCGTCCCGGAAGCCAAGGAGTATTCCGAACGACTTGGCTACGTCACCCTCAAACACCGCGAAAGAAGCCGCACTCGCTCGAAAGGTGGTCCCAGCACTACCGACAATATTCAACGGCATCAGCGCGCACTTATGCTGCCGCAGGAAATTCAGCGGCTGCCGTATGAAGAGGAGCTGTTCTTCAAAAAAGGCGGCAAGATCAATCCGCTGCGTCTGAATAAGATCGTTTGGTATAAAGAACCTTTGTTCCTTGAACGTGCCAATATGCCGCTTCCTGAGATTCCACCAATGGTCTTCGATGACTTCAAAGAACCTCAGTTGGCAGCAACATAATTTTCGCGCCCGCGAAAATGGCCATCCGCTATGGAAGCAAAAGTGGCCGCGTCACCTGCCAAGTGGTGAGCAGCCTGGGGCATCCAGGCACCAATTTAGAAAGAGGAATGCCGATGAAACATCAACAGATTGCATCGCAAATCATTGAAGACCTAATCAACGGTCGGATCGGCTTTTCGTATCGATTGAAGTTCAACACCATTATCTGAGAACGGAGTGAACAATGAATAAACTGACTTCCCTTTTCATCGCTGCTGCCGTCCTGGCTCTTGCTGGCTGTGCCAGTAAGGGCGACGTGGAAAACAACAGCATCCAGCTCAAGACGATGGAAGAACGCATCACCGCCCTAGACGGCCGCCTGCAGCGCATCGAGCAGACCAGGGAGGCCAGTCGCGCGGAAGACGCGACACGCTACTGCTTCAACAATGGCCAGGCCTACAGCGAAGGCTCGATCTTCGCCGGCCGTATCTGCCAGCGGCAGTCCGGTGTGGTGGTCTACCAAGGCGGGAAGCCGGTGTCCTACCCGCTGTATTGGGCTCCCTGGAAGTACCAGTAACGCCCGGCAGAAGAGGGGAAGGGTGAGGCCTTCCCCTTCGTCGTTCAGGAAGGGACTCGACATGGAAAGACTGAACATTCAAACCACGCCTATAGCGCGGTCTGTTGCTTGCGAACACTTCGTCGAAACAGCCAGCAGTGAGGAAGTCCGCTCTATGGCCGAACATCTGAAAAAGTCCAACACTGGACTTTGGCCAGACTTTCGGCTCGCAGTCATGAGAGTGATTGCAACAGGGAATCGTCAGGACTTGGAAATTGAGTTCCCCGAATATGCAATCTGCAATACGAATCGGGGAAAGGATGATAGAGCCAGTGGTCGCATCAACGGATAACATCGTGCTCGTTAAATGCAAGGCCTGCGAGGGCCTTTTGCTTTGTATGGTCGAGAAGTTCATGAGCGACCGTGATACAGCAGAAGTTGAGCAGGCACGACGGGCCGGCAACAGGGTCCAGCTCGTACCCAAGGGGCGGAATGTCGCTCTGGATAGCTGCCGCTGCGCAGCACCTGGTCGTTATGAAGAGGCTGCGCCAAGGGCGTCAAAGCCGATATTGTCGTTGAAAAATCGGAGCGCCTGAGCGTGATACCTGTATTTACATTGGCATTCAGAGTTATTGAGGCGTTATCGCAGGTTGGTGAAGCTGCAGCACGCCTTGCTGTGGATACAGGTTCATCAACGGTTAATTACGCCATTCGTACACTACCAGCACATTGCAACTATCGAAGTAAGCATATAGCGCAGGTGTTTCTCGAAAAGAAGAACGCAGCATTTATAAAATCAGTCATTGTCGATGATATTGAATGGCTTATTTCGATAGAGGCAAGCATTGAGGAAATCAGAAAGCAATCTCCCTATGCGCTGCCGGATTTAAACTGGCTGCGCAAGCTGTTGGAGTCGCTTCAAATTAAAACGTCCGAAAACACTGGAGACTGACATGCAGTACAAAAACATCGTACCGGCCCAGGATTGGTTTTTCTGTCATGACGCACCGAATCCGAGTGATCCGAAAATCATTTATCCGGTTGCTGTGTGGGCCACTTATGAAGAAGGCGCCGAGGATGGCCACGGTACAAATACTATAGTCATTGGACTTATAGCCCCGGACTTCGGTAATGATGCAAGCCGTCGCTTGCATACACCGCCGCCAGTCAAAGGTTATTACTTGCACCGTTGCGAGCTTAGCGAAAGCGAGCTGGCACGACTGGCCAAGAAGTAAGGGAGGGTTCCTCTTTGACGCTTATCGAATCCTCTGCTCAAGCAAGAGAACTGCTCTCTCAGAACTCTAATTATGTCGTCTATATGCGCATGGACTTCAGTTGTTGGATTCGTGAAGGCGTTCTAGACGCCGAAGGCATTCCAACCCCGCACGGTAAATATGTCGCTCAAATCACGGAAGAAGTCTTCGATGAAATCACAGTAGGAATGGCTCAAGCCTATTGCTCCGAGTTTTATCAAAAGGAGGCCCTGGAACATGGACCGACAAAATAGGCTCCAGCTCTTAAACGAGCACCTGAAAGGGCTGTATGCAGGCATTGGGATAGATGGCAGTTATGCTCAACGTGCCGAGCCAATAGACCAACGAGACGACTACATTCATCTAACATTCACGTTCGATGAAGAAGAATATGCCGACCGGCTAATTCGTTCGGCTCGTCGATCTTTAGCAAGTTTTGGCCCGGAATATTGGCTTCCTGATTATCACCCCGGCGCCGCGCAGTTTCGGCAGAGCGATCATATTCAGTTCAAGGTTCATAAAAGCCTAATTCGCAGTCACTTGTATTGGGGAGTTTCATTTATACTTTGCGCCCCCGAAGAGGGCTATTCACTATATGAAGATACCCAACCTTAGCTAATTAGAGGCCGCCTAATGCTAACGCTGATCGACGCAACTAGATGGACAGCACCCATGTGCTTCCCGAACTTGTATAACACCGATCCGGCTGGTTTCTGGTTGCTGTGGGTTGGGATCGGTGTGTTCGGAGTGGCGAGCTGTGCTGCGATCTACCTGGCCGAACGGGCAGGGTGGCCAAAGGGCACTGCCTGGCTCCGTGATCTGCTAACGCCGGCACCTTCTCAATAACGCTCGTTTTTGAGAAAGCTGACAACCCCTCGAACAGGCCCGGTAAAACCGGGCCTGTTCCATTCTCAAAAACCTGTCTCAAAACTGTTTTCTCAGATAGTATCGCGGCGATGAGTTTTGAGAATGGGCGAGGGGCTTTTCGATGGAAAAGCAAGCGCTATGCGAAGGGCAGGGGGTCACATGCTGATCGGCTATGCCCGCGTCTCGACAGTGGAACAGGAACTGCGCCTGCAGCTCGACGCACTGGAGAAGGCCGGTTGCGAACGCATCTTCACCGACAAGGCGAGTGGCAAGCGCCTTGATCGGCCCGGCTTGGCCGAGGCGCTTGCCTTCGCCAGGCCGGGGGACAGCCTGGTGGTCTGGAAGCTCGACCGCCTCGGGCGGACGATGAAAGGGCTTGTCGATCTGGCCGCCGATCTAGAAAGCGCCGGCATCGACTTGAAGTCGTTGACTGACGGCATCGACACGAAAACACCGGCAGGCCGGTTTTTCTTCAACGTCATGGCCGCGCTCGCGGTCATGGAGCGTGACCTGCTGATTGAGCGGACGAACGCTGGCCTGCAGGCCGCCAGGAAGGTCGGCAAGGTCGGTGGCCGTAAAAGTGTTATGTCGCCGGCCAAGAAGCAAGCGGCGCTGGCTCTGATGGCCGAGAACGTGCCGTCGAAAGACATTGCAGCATCCATAGGTGTCTCACTGGCCACGCTTTACAGGCACCTACCTACCGATGAACGAGAGAACGCAGCATGCGAAGGAGTGAGAACGGAATGAACGGAGTGACGTGGGTTGCCGGCGTCGTGATGGTGGCCGCCTCGATGACGGCCGGCGCCGAGGAAGAGGTCGGTCCCGCGCCACTGGCTCGCCATTTCATGGCGCAGTTCTACGATGTGCCGCCCGAGGCGGTGAAGGTCACGATGCTCGATGAGAGTCCGCGGCTGATCGTCGCCCGGGCCGAGGTCGATGGCCACGCCTGCAGGATGGAAATGGCACCGGCCCCCGAAGGCGTCTCGGCGCGCTTTGGCTGGCTTGTAGGCTCGATGCAATGCAAGCAGTAGGGGGCAGCATGGGAAAGCTCAGAAAGACGCTGAAAGGGCTGCTGTGGGGCATCGTGATCCTGATTGTGATCCCGGTGGGGACTAATTACCTGCTGTCGCCCTATACCAGTGACTGGCTCATGAGTTGGGAAATGAACAGCTCCGGCTATGCCATCGTGGCCAAGGAATACGAGGCGCTGTCGCCTCACGGCCGCGAGGAAATTCGCAAGCTGCTGGTCAAGGGCTACCTCCTGAAAAGCGACATGGAGCGCGTGTTCGACGTGGCCCTGTCGGAGAAGCCTAGAGGGGTAGGGGTCCAGACCTTCCCAGCGCCGGACTACGGGGATGAGCCCGAGAGCTTCGACGGGGAAATGTGGCGGAACCTGCGAGGCAATCCGACCGTCTCCAAGGCGAAAGACAAGCTGCTGCAGGCGGTCGACCAGGACGTGGCCACCGGCCGCGCCGGCAGCAACAGCTCGGCGCCGGCAGCGCCGTAGATGGCCAACTGCAGTACAACCCCTCGCCGGGGGGCAGAGGGCAGGGGGGGCAGAGCTTCCCCCTGTCCTCTGCACAGTAGGGTCTGGAAGGCCTCTGGCGGCGTCCAGGCGCGCTCCGCTCGCCACCGGCACCCGGTCCACGCCCTCCAGCGCCTGCGGCGCCTACAGGCGCGGCTGCGGCCTTGGATGGCGGCCTTGACTCCACCAGCGGCAAACACAACATCTTGCGTGGATCTGCCAACGATCGGACACAACATATGGGATCAGTAGGAAAAGGCATGGAAAGGTTCTGGAAGTGGAAGACTGTGATGCCTTCCATCGGGCGGTTCGTCCACCAGGCAATGGTGGGCGGATCGAGGGTCGCGCCTTTGACGCCGATCTACGGCCTCATTGTATGGGCGATGGCGGACTACGAGAGTCTGCGCCAGTTTCTCTCTACTGCAGACAACGCAGCCATGAGCCAGGCCGTTCTATTGCTGCTTATCGTGGGGTTCGCCCTGGGCGCGGTCCTTAACGCGGGTATGGGGGCGGTAAAGCCCAGCTTGGTGGAGCAGGGCGCATACGCGGAACGACTTCTGCGCAGGGATGCGGAAGTTTGGTATTGGGCGCAGAAACCGGACGGGAGTGAGCTGGCCATCAGGGAGGTCACGACAGCTCGGTGCTCCCCGAATGCTGACGTGCGCTGGGCGATAGATGACCTAATCAAGGAGCTTGAGCGGCCTGAAAACCGGGCCGGATCAGACCTGCTAGACCACAAGGTCATGAAGCTGCTCGGCATTCAGTCTCTGGAGTTGAAGCCGACTCAGCGCCTGGAAGACGCGAGGACGCTGCTTTCGCTTCGATACCGTGGGATGCAGTCCCGCTACGAATGGGAGGCTAGGACTGAGCAAGTGCGGCAGGCCCTGGTCAAGGCCTTCGTTACGGTTCGCATGCCGGCGAAGGCTCCAGCGATGGAGCCTGCACCGTGGCGGCGCTGCCTTGTGGCAGAAGGCCCATCCGAGGCACTGGCGATCACCATAGCGGCGATCAGCCGTGAGACGTGGACATTCACTACCTGATGCGTGGTCAGCCGGCAGCCCGTTTTCGCGGGCGAGAAAAAGGCGCCTTCGGGCGCCTTTTTTATTGGTCGGACACGTCGCTCATTTCACACTCGGGTACGTGGTACACGTACTCTCCAGGCGCACCCACGACTTCCAGCGTCCACCATTCGCGGCATTGGCTGTCGCCGCACTCATACGGGCAGAGGTCGAACCCTCGTCCTGTTTCGGGCTTGAGAATCCGAGCCCGGTATGCGCCTTCGTCCTCGTCGATCAGTACGACAACATCACCAAAATTCCTGCGTCTACTCACGGTATTCATCCTCAGAAAAAAGGCGCCCTGGGGCGCCTTCTCGCTACTTCTGCAGCTCAGTTGACCTTGGTGAAGGTCTTGGGCTTGTTGCGCAGGAAGCTGGTGACACTACCGTCGCCGGCCAGCTCTAGGGACTTGGCCTGCTTGTCAGCAGTGACCAGGCGGGTATCCGACTCGGCCACCAGCTTAACGTCCATATCCATGAAACTCATATCGGCATTGCCGAGCTTCGCAACTGCTCGATAGCCGCCGTCAACTTTGCTGACGGTGATGGTTTCAGAGATTTTGTCGTTGTTCTTCCATTCGCCTACGAAATCATTGCCTTTGTCTTTGCAGCCGACCAGGGCGACGCAAACCATTGCTGCCAGAAAGAGTTTTTTCACTGTGCTTCTCCTTCAATCCAATCTTTGATGTTTTCCCCAGGATATTGGTTTTTCCAATCTTTCAATACCCGGTTATTGCCACTAGCTGTTTCGACAACTTCACCAGTGTGCGGGTTCTTGTAGCGCAGTCGAGGACGGGCGGTGCCAGGTGCCGGGCCGCGCGCGGGGCGCGCTGGCTCTGCAAGGCGAGCATCCGGGTCGAGAATTGAAACCACGTCCCGGAGGCCTTTGCCGTAGTCCTTCATGAGGCCGTCCAGCGCCTCCACGAAAGCGAGTTCTTTCGCATATTCTGGATTCTGCTCAATAGCAGCCAGTTCGGTTTGTAACGACTTGATCTGCGCTTCAATGGCACGGTGCTGGATGACCAGTTTCGACATAAGTTCCTCTTAGATTTCCATGTCGCTGTTGTCGCGTTCGTGTTCAACGGACGCCATAGATTGTTGACTTTCACTTACTACTTGGGCGGCTTCGATAGTGACTCCGAAGTCTTGCGGAGCATTATTCACCATGTAGGCGTTGTAATGCTCGTTTTCCATCAGCCCGCCCATTGCAAGGGCCACTCGTTGCTGTTCCGGCTTGCCATCGAGGTAGCCGAACAACTCCAGGTCCTGGCGAGCGACTTCGCGGATAGCCTCGGGGCTGGCCTTGTCGATCTGCAAGCTGGAATGGCGAACCTCCATTTCCACCATGACGCCACGGCGCACAATGGAACTGGGGTCGTCATAGGCATCCCGCCCCTGGTACTGCCGGTTGATCGCCTCGAAATCGGCAGCCTTGGCCAGTACGTCACATCGTTCCGCAATCGCATCGGCAGCAGGGTGTTGGGCTTGTTGCAGGCTTTGTGCCGACGCGGCGACGGCCTCCCGGTAAGGCTGGTACTGCATTCGCTCCTGCATGACGGCCAGGACATGGCCATCGCGCTTCGGATCGCCCGACAAGGACAGAACATCGAAGTCAGCGTGCGACCGCATGTCGTCAACCGACAGCGCGCCGAAGTTGACGGAGCCCATAACCTGGGCGTCGAAGTCTTTGGCTGTTTCCTTGAGGCTGATGGCGCGGTCCCGGCCGACCTGGGCGGCCCTGAGCGTTACCTCCATGCTCTCGGGGCACTCTTCCTCGATGGTGGTCCGATAGCGGTCATTCGACTCCATACCGTCAACAATGACCTCGGCCATCGCCTGTTCGTAGGGAGTGCCCTCGTAGTCAGTGAACGCCATCAAGTGGCTGCGGGCCAGGCGGTCGGCGGCACTGTCGCGGCTCATGCCTTCCTCGATGTTCTCCAGGCGGTGGACGGCTTCGGCGTAGCGGTAAATCTCGCTGTAGGTGTCGGGGTCGTTCGCTTGCTCCTGCATTTGTTGCAGCTCGGCCACTTTGGCTTCGACCTCGGGCGATTGTTCGCCGGTCTGCAGGCCGGCACTGGACGGAGCGACCTCCAGGGCGGGGTTCACCAACCGGGAATCGGCTTCCTGCTGTTGGAAGCGGGACAGGTCCAGGGTGGCCGGCTCGCCGTTGTGGGTGAACTGCAGCGGCTCAGGCTGCGGGGCGGTCGGACGCAACTCAGGCGCGGCGGTGTACAGCTCCTGCTCCGAACGCGCCTTCGCCTGGGCCAGGCCATCGGCTTGGTCACGGGCTTCCGCAATGCGCTCGTCCAGGGCGTTCGCATCGTCTTCGGACAGGAACATGCCTTCTTCTTCCCGCTGACGCTCCAGCTCGGCCACCTGGGCACGGGCTTCCTGTTCGGCGTGGCCGTAGCCATCGACCTCGGCCTGCAGGCGCTCCACGGTCGGCGCCTCCGGCTGCTGCTGGAAGCGCGACAGGTCCACCGTGGCCGGCGCGCCGTTGTTGGTGAACTGCAGCGGCTCCGGCGCTGCGCGCTCGGCGTCGGCCGGGGTGTCCTGCTCTTGCTCTGGTTGCTGCTGGAAGCGGGACAGGTCCAGGGTGGCCGGCTCGCCGTTGTGGGTGAACTGCAGCGGCTCGGGCTGCGGGGCGGTCGGACGCAACTCGGGGGCGGCGGTGTACAGCTCCTGCTCCGAACGTGCTTTCGCCTCGGCCAGGCCATCGGCTTGGCCGCGGGTTTCCGCAATGCGCTCGTCCAGGGCGTTCGCATCGTCTTCGGACAGGAACATGCCTTCTTCTTCCCGCTGACGCTCCAGCTCGGCCACCTGGGCACGGGCCTCCTGTTCGGCGCGGTCGTAGCCTTCGACCTCGGCCTGCAGGCGCTCCACGGTCGGCGCCTCCGGCTGCTGCTGGAAGCGCGACAGGTCCACCGTGGCCGGCGCGCCGTTATGGGTGAAGTCAGGCATGGCCGGTGCTGCAGGCTCTGGCTTCGCTTCTGCCAGGGTCGTTTCCATTTCTGCCAGGTAGTCTTGGCGTTCCTTGTCCGCCACCGGATCGCCTGTTTCCCTGCCGAGGTCGCGCACGGTTTCGTACATGCGCTCTTTTACAAGAGGGTTCAGTAGGACGTTATCTTTGATCCACTGCCTTGCTTCCTCGATGCCCTGTTTGTTCTCCGCAAGCAATGCACGCTCGCTCTCCGATGGCTCGAAACTCATTTCTTCAAACGTCGCCAGCTTCGATGCCAGTTCCTGCGCTCTGCTGTAGGACGGATCGCCCATTCGTGCGCCAATTTCCTCATCAAAAATCTGGCATGCCGGCCCACGCCAGCTTTCTGGTACAGGTGCCAATGCCACCTCTTGAGCATCAGGCACAACATGCTGTTCGGTCGCCGACTGCTGCGCTGCGCGCTCGGCCTCACGGCCCTGAACAACCTTCGTCGCGTCGATGGTCAGTTGCAGTTCCTGCGGGCCGTTCTTCTCCATGTAGCCGCTGTAGGCGTGATTCTGCAGCGCGGTGGCCATCGAGAGCGCCAGGTGCTGCTGTTGCGGTTTGCCCTCCAGATACGCCCAGGCCTCGACGTCGGCCTTGGCAATCTCTTCGACACGGGCATCATCGACAAAGCCCGCCTCGACTTCCTCATGCCGCTGCAGAGCCTCGGCGAGCATCGCTTCGCGTAGCTCCAGCTCGGCGCTGTCTGCCGGCGTCTCGACGTGCGCCTGGTTGATCTGCTCCAGCTCGGCGACCTTGGAGTCCAGCAGCGCTTTGTCGGCGGCCTGGTCGAGGGGCAGGGAGGTATCCAGCTCCAACTCCTGCACCCCGATTTCGTTGGCCTGCAGGGGCTCCATGCCCAGCTCCAGGCGCTTCGCCTGCAGGGCCTGGTTCAAGGCTTCATCGGTGAAGGTGATATCCATGTCGCGCTCGGCCGCGACAGCGATGATCTGCTCCTTGAACTCGGGCGTTCCCTTGATATCCAGGGGCGAACCGAAACGCTCGACGGCGTAGATCATTCCCACGGCCACCTCGTCATGGTCGGTCACACGATTCATTTCGAGGCGGTCGGGGTGGTTGACGAAAATTTGCTTGCCGTGGTCCTTGTGGGTGAACGCGACGGCGCCGCTCGGCAGAGGCTTCGGCCGGAGGTCGCTGACACGAATCTTCAGCTCCTTCAGCTCGCGCTCTTGATTGTGCAGCTTGGCGATAAGGCGGGCGCGTTTGGCCGCCTCGGCGCCGCTGGGCATGTGATGCGGTGTCTGCAGACCTTGGGCGCCGATGGTGTTTTCGCTTTCCTGCGCAGGATGCAGATAACGGCGCTTGAGTTGCTCCAATACCTTCATGCTGATTTCCTCGTTCTTGGTTGCAAAGTCGTAAAAGAGGGTTGAGTAAGGATACTTAACCCGATCCGTTAAACTGTTTTGTTCCTTGATACGATGCTGCAATGATTCAACTTTTTGTAACTTCTCAAGTATAACAACCGACCGAAAATAATGTTTATCCGTTCGGCCTAAAGATGAGTCATTTGTGATGGATTTACGCCTAGCAAAATACTCGGCGTTAATCGACTTCATTCCTAACGAATAGCTAACCTTGATTTGGTTTTTCAGCTCTTCATAAGTACGAATATTCTTCGGATAAACCTCGTCTCTGAACCGACGCCAATCATCAATGTGGGCGACTTTCGATTTGGGTTTATCCACGATTCCGCGCTGCTGCTTCTCGTACAGGTCCACCAGGACCTGGGAGGCCTCGGCCCACTCCAGGCCGATATGCTTGGTGAGGAAGTCGCTGACATTGAGGTTGAGCTTGCCGGCCCTGATCCTGGGGCTTCCATCACGCGCGGTAGAGACGGGGTGCTTGTCGGGATCGACGCCGAATCTGATCTGCGCGAAAGCGAGCAAGTGCTGCGGATCGAGGTTCTTACGAATCTCGGCGAAGCGCTGCAGGTCGGCTTGCTGCCGCTCCTTCTCGCGCTCGGCCTCAATGAGCGAGGCCAGGACGCTCGACTGCGGGTCGGTCGAGTCGATCAATCCTCCTTGGCCGCCTCCAGCATATAGATCACGTCGCAGTCCAATACCTCCGTGGGATTGAAGGTGCTGTAGGTCATCGTCCGCATCACCCTGCAGAAGCAGTCGATCTGCGGCGTCCTCTTCTGGACGGAAGTGATCCACGTTGCTTGTTCGCAGCTCATGCAGATGACGCGCTCCTTCGGCCTGGAGTCCTCGGGCAAATTCAAGATGACTTGACTTGTAATTTCCCTCTCGCAGGCCGGGTAATTTGGTTTTGGCTGGACGATGACTTTCTTTTCCTCCGGCTGGCTGTTCTCTATATCGTTGCTCATAGTAGCTCTCCCGATCTGCTAAAAATTGCCGGCGCTCAGGAAGGGAAAGCGACTTATAAGTCTCCTTGACCTTCGCGGAGGCGTTGCTAATGAACTTAATTTCCTTGCTTTGGATGTTACGCCAGGTATCTAAACGGCGCGCAACTTGCGCATCAGTCACGGGCTCAAGGGTCAATGCTCTGTTTTCGATAAATTGCTTATCGAAAATATTAGCCTTCAAATTTGTAAACTTCTTATCCCCGGAAACGCGGATGGCAAAGTATTCGTTATCTTTGCCTTCGTTCCGGGCTCGCACTTCTCCGAACTCTGATATAAGCGCCTTGAACTCCGACACTGTACGAACGTCACGGTCAAGCATAGCGTTGAATATGTCTCGCTTAAGCTCGCCATTCTTCGTCCGAAACTCTTTATCTTTATATTTTCCAAGCGCCGCCTCGTAATGGTTAGTCCCTACACGCGGGCTATTGCGCGGCGAAGAAAGCCCGTTATCGCGGTTTAGCTTCTCTTGTATCGCGTCGAAGTATTTGACGCTGCGTTGTTGCATGGAACAAGGATCGAGGAAACCGCCAGTCAGCAAGTTCCGTTTAGGCAGCACGACATGCACATGCGGAAAACGCGGCTCCATTTGCTCGGTCTGGTGGTTGTACGCCTCCTTGATCTTCGGCCAGTGGATTTCGGCATAGATATTGAACTCGTCATCACCATAGGCCGTCATCAGCTCGCGCTTGTACTGCTGAAACACCTCGGCCATCTTCTCTTCGGTGATATCCGGCTCATGAAACGACATGGTGATATGCAGGTATCGCTCCTGACCGTGGTCGTCAATAGAGTCAATAACCGCCTGAGTGACGTTTAAGTCGCCCTCGATTGGAATACGCCTGTCCAGCTCGTCCCTGGAAAAGTGGCGATCAACTTTCCTACCGTTTTCTAGGTAGTCCTTGATCCCATCATTGCCGCCACCGTAACGGATTATCACGGCATCAGTCCTTTTTCCCTAACTTCGACTGCAGCAATAGACGAATGCTATTGAGATTATTCAAGCCGGTTAGATATTGCTTGGCAGTAACCAAACCGGCTTTCTCTGCACCGTTAAGTAACCGGGCCAACTGGTTAATGTTGTTGGATATCTTACTAACAAAGTGCAAATAGCGGTTATAATCTTCGGTGGGAACTCTTTTCTCTGAAATAACAACCTTGTGCGTGTTGTCCGCGAACATATTACGGAAAAACTCAGATCGACTTAGACCGCTTTTTTCTACAGGCTCACGATAAGGCTCATAAGCCGACTCAGAAAGGCGAAAAGAGATAACTACGGACTTCTCCCGTGGCTTCTTTTCGCTCTTCTCTGGTTGTTTTGGCTTTCCGCTTTTCATCTTGAAGACTCGTAGAGGCTGCTTTTGGGGTTTCAAAGGGGTTCCCCCTTTGGCACGCGGATTATACATCGTGAGCGAAGCGAATGTGTATACATCCCTGGCGTGCCTGTGCTCTAGGCTCTAGCTCTTGCTTTTCTGCCTGCCGCCGTTGCGTCAGGCTTTTGTCAGGTAAAAGCAGGATAAATGCCGGCTGTTTGTCATGAATCTGCGACCTTCGGCCCGCATTGCAGGCCATTTGTCAGGCATCTGTCATGCCTTTGTCAGGTAATACGGTTGACTGCCTTTCGTCGGCCGAATATCCTTGCCATCAATAGCCAGGGGGACACCAAATTGGTATTGGAAAAAATTACGGAGGCAGGCAAGCAAATCCCTGGATTTGCGGACCTGCCTGTAACGGCTCAAATCTCGATGCTGTATGATGAGATTGAGGCCGCGCGAAAACTGAGCATCCCACTCTCGGCAATACAAAGCGCGTTGAACCAAGCGGGTTCAACGGTCACGCTGCGATATTTGCGAGAAGCCCTTTCGGTCGTTCGTGCCAGGATGAGAAACAATGGAGCTGCTGCAGCACCTGAAACTCAACCCAGCGCATCGACTCCAAAGGCCCCAGCAAAGCCGGGGCGATCTGGCATTGTTGAAAAGCCAGCTAAAACCCCCAGGGAAGCGAGGGAACAGAAGGCCGAACAATATACAGGATCGGCGACTAACAACCCGTTACTCCGTCAACTTCAAAGTAAGGACTAAACCATGTACGTGATGACTATCAACTTCTCCGGCAACTCTGGCAAATCCACTGTCTCGGATAATATGCTGGCCCCTCGCATGGAGAAGGCCGAAATCATCCGCGTTGAAACTATCAACGCGCATGAGGGCGATGACGCAGACAACCTGAAAGGGAAAGAGTATGGCCAGATTATTGACGGCCTGGCTCTTTTCGAGAATGCAGTTGTAGACGTGGGCTCGTCCAACGTGCAAGACCTCATGAATCTGATGGATCAATATTCGGGGTCGCACGAGATATTTGATTACTTCGTCGTTCCAACCGTTGCCCGTCCCAAGCAAATCCGGGACACCATTAAAACTATTGAAACTCTTTCGGACATTGGCATTTCGCCCGAAAAAATCCGCGTAGTTTTCAATATGGTTGAAGGCGAAGACACTGACCTCGAAAAAGAGTTTCACGCTCTGTTTGCATATCACGCGGCCGAACAGAAGTTCACTCTGAATAGCGGCGCGGTCGTATATCAAAACGACTTCTATAGCCGAGTTGCCGGCCAGGGAACTTCTATCGAAACTATCCTGGCGGATACGACCGACTACAACAAACTTCTCAAAGAGGCGAAAACGCCGGAAGAGAAAATCGCTATTTCTCAGAAACGCGGCCTCAAGTTCCTGGCTAACGGCCTGAAAGTTAAACTCGACAAAGCGTTTGCAGCCACTTTCGAGTAAAGAACAATGAACGAACCTGTCGAACTATTGAAGGACGCCATCATTGCCGAGGTTGCGGCGGACGTTCTCAAGATCAAAGATAATGTCGAAGAGATTGGGCCACTGGTGGCCCAGCTCCGCGATCAATTACCCGGCCATTTCGATCTGCTGCGCGCGGGCCTTATCGAAACGCTGGATGCGATCAATGAGGGCATCAAGGAAGCCGGTGGCGAACGGATCGAGTTCGTCAAAGGGCAATTGTCCGTATTCATTGAGCAGGCAATTGACAAGGCATTCGCCGCCAACTCGGACAAAGTTGAAAAAATGGTTGCTCAGTTTGAGCGGCAGAACAATGCAGCCGCTGCGAACCTGAAAGCGCAATTCGATGAAGTTTCCGAAGGAATGACGGAAATTAAGAAAATCGTCGAAAAGGCACGCTTTCCGACCTGGGCCAAGGTTATAATCCCGATTGCATTAGTCGTGGCTATCGGTTGCAGCGCTGTCGTAACCTGGCAAGTCGCCTCTTACAAGGAAGCGATGTATATGCAAGCGTTCATGAAGCAACTGGAAGCGGACAAAGGCAAACGAACCAAGTAAGGGAACCAGCCATGAAAAAACTTCTCATCGTGGCCGCGCTCGGGTTATCGCTCGTCTCGGTCAATGCTTCGGCGAAGGATGCTTGCAAAACCATTCTCTGCCTGGGCGGAATGCTGACCGGCGACAGCGGCGGATCAGAGTGCAGTGACGCCATTAAAGATTATTTCGATATTCAAGTTTGGAAGCACGGCAAATTCAAAGCCTCTTCCACTCTGAGTAAACGGAAAAGCTACTTGAACCAATGTGCCGCCGATGATGGCGGGACCAGGGACAAGATCAACAGCAAGTGGGGTAAAGTGTTGGGCATGTAATGCTCGGCCAGCCTCAAATAACCCCGCCTCGGCGGGGTTTTTCTTTGGATCTTCTCGGCCGCCTCGGCCCCTCCCCTCGGGCTATCTTGGACAGGTTGTGGATTCCCGGATAGAGTTGTGGGATATATCCCCCAACTCTATCCGGGAGTGAGCCATGCCATTCCATCTCACAACTGATGAGTCCGCTGGACTACTCGACGGCTACAGGGCCGAGCTGATCGCCGCCTATCAACAGGGCCATTTGCGGGTCGCCCTGGGGCACGCGGGCGCCTGGGCGGCGGTCGGACGCTTCGTCGGTGCTGCGGGTCAAAAGACCATGCGCGCGTTTGCCGGCATCTACCTGCGCTGGCTGCAGGCCCAGGGTTACGACCTGACCTACTTCCAGGCCGAAAAAATCTGCAAACGCATCCTCGGACGCGGCGCTAATCGCGCCTGGCTGCTTGAAAACTTTGCCACGCCAGGCCGAACGGCGGCCAACAAATCGGCGATCAGCGCTGAGGAAATGCGCGCCCTGGTGCAAGGCGTTGACCAGGCTGCCGAGGGCTTCAAGCGCATGCTGCGGCCGATCCGGCTGCAAGTCAAAAGGCTGCATGGTCCAGGGGACTGACGAATATCGTTGAGGGATATATCCCTCAACTCTATTCAGGCAGCCAGCCGGGTGCCTCTCCCAGCGCCCTCCCCCACAGATTCGTCCCTGGATTTTTCGCGGGCGCGAAAATCCGGGCCTCGCTTCCGCCCACGCAAAAAAAAGGCGCCCAGCTCTACGCTGTGCGCCAAGGGTCCGCCGCTGCCGCTGCTGCTGCGGGATCGTCAACATAAGCCAGGGCCTATGTGTTCGGTTCGGCCTCGATGGTGTTGCCGTTGGGCGTGGGCTCCCATATCGAGACGTGGATAACCTCACGGACAACCCCGAAAACTGTAATGGGGTCGTCCAGCCTGACCTGGTGGATATGGGCCAGGGTTCGGCTATGGGGCGTCGAGGACACGACAACGCCCCGGTAGTGCTTGCCGTAGAAGACGCCCCGCACGCGGGCGCCTATCGGCTGCGGGCGCTGTTTCCTGTCTATCGGGTAGTTCCGTTCCTGCTTCAATTCAGTCCCCCTGGACGGGGCCGAGCAGCGCCCGGCCCCCCTCCCCTATGCGTAACTGCTGAACCGAGAAGCGCGGTAGACGCGGACGCCGGCCACTTCCTCAAACTCCAGCGGGCTAGCCCGCATGAAGCTGGCCAGCTTCACGGTGTTGCGGCTATCAGGCCGCACGCGGAAAGGTTCCTCGATGAAGGTGCCGACCAGCGGGACCGAACTCCCCGTCATGGAGCCGTCAACCTCCACGGTTTCCGCCGCGATCTTGCGCAGCTCGACCATGCGCGGGCTGACCACGGCGGTGACTTGGTAATAGTCCACGTTGGTCTGCTCGTAGCCCCACACGGCCGACAGAACGTCGCCGTCCTTGAGGCTGTGCGGCGCGTTCCTGACTGCCCGCGCTGCCGCGCGATCGGCAGCGCTCTTGCGCACCCGGGCCAGCCAGTCGGCTGTGTAGGCCTCTGCTCGCTCTACACTGCGGAAGCGCAGGTAGAAATCCGGCTTCTGCGCGCGGCCGGAGAAAGCCATCACGTCGAGACGATCCACGCTGGCCATCACCAGCACGCCGAGGTCATCGGCGCGCTCGATCTGGATGAAGTCGGCCGGGATACGCTGTTCGCGGGTGAGCTTCACGTTTACTCGGGGCATGGTCTTCTCCTTATGCGGCCAGGTAGAACGAACGGGGCGAGACGGCAGCGCTATCAAGCCAGGCCTCGAAAACCGCACCATCGCGGGATTCCAGCTCATCCATCAGAACGCCGCGGACGGTTGGAATCTCGTCGCCGTCCTGGCTGTTGGTCAGCTCAAAAGCCTCGATCAGTTGCGCCAGGGACAGGCCGGCGACCTTCGCGCGCATCACCTGCAGGAGTTGTTCTTGCTTGTTCATTTGGACCTCACTTACGTTGACGTTTTAGGGGAAGGTCTATCGCCTTCCTTGGTGCCTATTATGGGGGTTTTGCCTATTTGTTGTCAACCGATTTAAGTTGACTAAAGATAGGTTGCCGCCCTTGACTTCCGCCCTGGAGTGATCTGGGCCAAGCGTTTGTGGGGAGCGTGCTCTTGCCCTTGTGAACCGGCGCGCAAGCGCCCTTCCTCCTGCAGGTCAGCTACGCACGGCGGGGCCGTGTTGTGATCCGTTCCAATGCGATGAGGGGTGGCGTGGGATCAAAGGGGACGGCTGGTCGGCGCGAG